>Ga0209079_10000078_pt1 | contig 45832 bp, 54 predicted proteins | sample PPLLaktember2015_2_FD_187259 | JGI IMG/M metagenome (GOLD analysis project Ga0209079, IMG submission 187259) | Freshwater sediment microbial communities from Prairie Pothole Lake near Jamestown, North Dakota, USA - PPLs Lake P7 Core (6) Depth... | ecosystem: Environmental > Aquatic > Freshwater... | reverse complement strand
GCGGGCCGCGGCGAGGGGGCGCGGACCCGGGGAGTGGGTCGTCGCCACCGGATGGGACGAGAGCCGCTGGCCCGGGGCTGAGACGCTGACGCGCTGGGAGCTCGATCGTGTCGCGCCACGGAACCCCGTTCTTGCGGTTCGCGTGGACGGACACGTATTGGTCGCCAACTCGTGCGCCCTGCAAGGCGAACCCGTCGCCGCGATCCTGGCGGCCCGATCGGGTGACGTAGACGGGAACGCCGGGCGCGTTCGCGAAGAGGCCGCGATGGCCGCCGTCGCGGCTGTGCGACCGGATCGCTCCACGATGAACGAAGCGCTTGGGGCGGCGGCCCGCCTCTGTCACCGGATGGGGATCGTCTCGGCGCACACGATGTGCGACGGCTTGGAGCCGGAGGTCTTTCTGGAGGCCGCGGAGGGACTGGCGCTGCGTTTGATCGTCAACCCGCCGATCGAGTCGCTGGGGAGGCTCGTCACAACGGGTTGCGAGACGGGTGCGGGAAACGATTGGTCGAAGTGGGGGGGTGTGAAGCTCTTCCTCGACGGATCGATCGGGGCGCGAAATGCCGCCGTGTCCGAGCCGTTCCAGAGCGGGGGCCGCGGAGCCCTTCTGCGGGACGACGCGGCGGTCGCCGCGCTGATTCGTGCCGCGGATGCGGCCGGATGGCAGACGATCGCTCATGCGATCGGGGATCGTGCGATCGAGCAACTCGTCGTGGCTCACGAGGCCGTAGGGACACGTGCCGTGCTGCGTCACCGCGTCGAGCACTTTGAGCTCGCGTCGAAGGAGCAGATCGCGCGAGCCGCGGAGGCGGGACTCTGCGCGTGCATGCAGCCGAACTTCGTTGGAAACTGGTCAGGGACTGGAAGCCTCTACGAACGCGAGCTCGGTTCCGCGCGAGACAGCCGATCGGACCCGCACCGCTGGGTTGTCGACGCCGGCATGGCGCTCGGGTTCGGATCGGACGGGATGCCGATCTCACCGCTCTACGGCCTAGGCTGTGCCGTGCGCGCGCCCCACGAGGTTCAGCGCCTCTCCATCGAGGAAGCGGTGGACGCGTACACGGCCGGCGGCGCCTACCTTGCTCACGACGAGGCGGACGCCGGGACGGTCGACGTCGGCAAGAGAGCGGACATTGTGGTGCTCGACGCGGCGGGGGACGACGCCGCCGGCGAGATCGGGCGGCGGGCGGTGGAGTGGACGTTCGTCGACGGGAAGTGCGTGTACCATCGGGTGGTGACATGATGCGGATCGGGCTGTTCACGGATGCCTACTTGCCGGAGATCACCGGGGTGACGACGGCGGTGAGCCAGTTGCGCGCCGAGCTCGAGCGGCTGGGACACGAGACGTACGTCTACGCCCCTCGATACGACCGGCCGTACGAGGAAGAGCCGAGAACCTTCCGGTTTCGCGCCGGAGGGGTGTTCGCGTACAAGACGGCGCGGATGGCGGTGCCGTACAGCCATGAGGCGTCGAAGAGCTTCGGAGCCCTTGACGTCGTCCACAGCCACACCCCGTTTTCCCTCGCGTACGCGGCGTTCGCTGCGGCGTATCGACATAGGCTGCCTCACGTCCAGACCTACCACACGTACTTGAGCCAGTACCGGCACTACATCCCTCGCCCGATCCGTCCCTCGGTGCGCGCCGCGGAGAGGTACTCGGCGGCGCTCTGCAACCGGTGTTCGGTGATCACCGTTCCGACCCGGTCGATCCACGACGAGCTGGTGCGGTTCGGGGTCCGTCGTCCGATCCGGATCCTTCCGTTCGGGCCGGACATGAACGTGTACGCTCGGCCCGCGGTGTGGGAGCCTCGGCCGGCGATGGGGATTCCGGACGGCGCTCCGCTTCTTCTGTACGCGGGGCGCATGGCGGAGGAAAAGAACCTGCGTTTCGTCCTTGAGGCGTTCGCCAAGGTGCACCAGACGGCAGAGAACGCCGTCATGGCGTGGGCGGGCGACGGCCCCCTGCGCGCGTGGCTGGAAGAGGAGGGCAATCGTCTTGGACTGCACGATGCTCTCCGGTTTCCGGGCTTCCTCGACCGCCAACGCCTGACCGACCTGTACAAGGAGACCGACCTCTTCCTGTTTGCGTCGAAGACCGAGACGCAAGGGTTGGTCCTCGCCGAGGCGATGGCGGGTGGAGCCCCCGTCGTCGCCGTTCGAGCGATGGGCGTTCGGGACGTTGTGGCGGACGGCGTGAGCGGGCTGCTCGTGTCGGAGTCGGTCGACGAGTTCGCCGAGAGCGTCGTCGCGACTCTCTCCGACTCCGCGCTCTGCGCTCGCCTGAGCGAGGGCGCACGGCGGGCGGCCGAGGAGATGTCTCTTCAGAACTGCGCGAGGCGGTTCGCCGAGATCTACGAGGAGAGTCGAGCCGAGGCTCCGCGCCCGCGAATCTGGCGACGCCTCGTTGGGCGCCGCCGCGCCCGACGCCGAAGATCCCGATCGACGGCTACTCGACGGTGACGGTCTTGGCGAGGTTGCGCGGCTGATCCACATCCGTGCCCCGGCACACCGCGATGTGGTACGCGAGGAGCTGAAGCGGGATCGAGAAGACGATCGGCAGGGAGACTCCCGAGCACGTCGGCACGGGGAGGATATCGTCGGCGAGCCGGCGAATCGTCGGATCGTCCGGAACATCCGTCACGGCGACGACGCGGCCGCGGCGCGCCTTGACCTCTTCCATGTTCGACAGGATCTTCTCGCGCGCCACCCCGCCCGAGACGAGCATGACCACGGGCGTCCCTTCATCGATCAGCGCGATCGGGCCGTGCTTCATCTCCCCCGCCGGGTATCCCTCGGCGTGGATGTACGAGATCTCCTTCAGCTTGAGAGCCCCTTCCAGCGCCACGGGGAACAGGACTCCGCGCGCGAGGAAGAGAACGTCCTTCGCGTGGTGGAGCCTCTCGGCCAGTTCGAGGATGGTCGGCTCGAGGCGGAGGGCCTCGGTGATCTTCCCGGGAAGGAGCGCGAGCCGGCGGAGCTCCTCGCGAACCGTCTCGCGGGAGACGGTGCCGCGCTCCTGCCCCAGCGCCAGGCCGAGGAGCCCGAGGGCGGCGATCTGCGCCGTGAACGTCTTCGTCGCGGCGACGCCGATCTCAATCCCTGCGCGCGTGTAGACGGCGGCGTCAGACTCGCGATCGATCGCCGATCGTTCCGCGTTCACGAGCGCCAGGATGCGGGCGCCGCCCTCCCGCGCCCGACGCAGGGCCATCAGCGTGTCGATCGTCTCGCCCGACTGAGAGATGACCACGACGAGCGTCTTCGGGGTGACGTGCATCCGACGGGATCGGAATTCCGATGCGATCACGGCGCGGAGGGGAATGGGGAGATGCTCCTCCCACAAGTACTCGGCGACGAGGGCGGCGTGGTACGCGGTCCCGCACGCGATGAGGTACGCGGCGTCGCACGACGCGACCTCCGCGCCGCACGTCGGGACGACGACGCTCGCGCCGTCGGCGGTCTGCTTCTCGCGGATTGTCTCCCCCGTCGATCGCGGCTGCTCGTGGATTTCCTTCAGCATGAAGTGCTTGTAGCCGCCCTTCTGAATCGACACGGGATCGATCGAGACCTTGTGGGCGGGCCGGTGGACTTCCTTGCCGTCGAGCCCGACGATCCGGAAGCGGTCGGCGCGGATCTCCGCGACCTCGTCGTCGAGGAGGAATTGCACGTCGGTTGCCTTGCCGAGGAGGGCCGGGATGTCGGAGCTGACGAATCCGCCGGTCTCTCCGAGCCCGACGACGAGGGGACTCCCTCGCTTCGCGACGACGATGCAGTCGGGAACGTCCTCGCAGAGAACCGCCACGGCGAACGCGCCCGAGCATTCCTTGACGGCCTGGCGGACGGCAAGGAGGAGATCTCCGTTCCACCGATCCTCGATCAGGTGTGCGAGCACCTCGGTGTCCGTGTCGGAGGCGAACGTGTGCCCGTCCGCGGCGAGTCGAGTGCGGAGTTCGAGGAAGTTCTCGATGATCCCGTTGTGGATCACCGCGAGCTTCGCGGAGCAATCGAGGTGGGGGTGGGCGTTCTCGTCGGTGGGCGCGCCGTGCGTCGCCCAGCGGGTGTGTCCGATGCCGATCGTGGCGTGCGTCTCCTCCGTGCGGACGGCCTCCTCGAGATCTCGGACCTTGCCCGCACGGCGGAAGCGGACGAGCTTCCCGTCACGAATCAGGGCGATGCCCGCCGAGTCGTACCCTCGATACTCGAGCCTCTTCAGGCTCTGGAGCAGGAGAGGAGCGGCCTCCTCGGTGCCGATGTAGCCGATGATTCCGCACACCCGGATCACCCCCGTCGGGGGAAGTGTAGCCGCGCGGTTCTCCATGTCCAACGACGTCTGGCCTTTTTGTGCGCCGAAGGGGGACGGCTATAATCCAGCGATGGACTCGACATCGTCGAAGGGAGGGTTGGCGGGCATGCGCGAAGTCGTGATCAAGGCGCTGTTGGTCGACCCGTCCAACAACTCACCCGTCGTTCTGCTCAAGGATCGGAAATCCCAGAAGGCTCTCCCGATCTGGATCGGAGATGCCGAGGCCATCTCGATTGCGTTCGGCCTCCAGAGCGAGGACTTCCCGCGGCCGCTCACGCACGCGCTGATGAAGGAGATGTTGGAAGACCTTCGTGCCAGCGTCGAGCGCGTCGTCATCAAGGAGGTCAAGGATGGGACGTACTTCGCCTCGATCTTCGTGAAGGACGCCGAGGGAGGCCTCCTCGAGTTCGACGCGCGACCGTCGGACTCTCTCGCCTTGTCGCTTCGGGCGGGATGTCCGATCTTCATCGCCGATGCGGTCTTCGACGCCGCCGCAATCGAATCTCCGTTTGCCGAGGAGGACGAGTTCCAGGAGTTCGTGGAAGAGGACCTCGACCTGAAGGAGTTCCGGCGACGGAGGGGAGAAGGCTCCGCGAAGAACAACTGATCGCGTCGCGTCCAGTGCGCGCGGTAGGCCGCTAGCCGCGCACGATCTCCGGGTTCTCCGGCAGCGCGAGGACCTCCTCGGCGGTCAGTCCCTGGTTCAGCGTAACCGTGTCCACGCGAATCATACGCTCGCGCTCTCCGTTGACGTAGAAGACGACCTTCTGGATGAGGAAGGATCGACGATCGATCCAGATCATGCGTTCGAGCTGACGCGTGGCCGTCGTCCGAACCTCGAGAACGTAGGCCGTCTGGAACGCCTCTCCCATCCGGGCGTCGGCCGCGCTGAAGCTCGGGCCTGCGGAGGAGGCCTCCTCCATCCCGGGAGAGAACGAGTACTGCTCCGCGTTCTTGGCGGCGACGAACGTCGCGCCCACGTCGACGGCGGCCGGGAAGCCGTCGAGCGGGAAGCCGCCGCCCTCCTTCACAATGCCGATCTGGACGCGACCCTCGGTCCACTCGGTCTTGATCCGCGACACGTCGAAGCCGGAGAGTCCGATGGCGGCGATGGGGAGTCCGACCCAGCGCTTGACGACGAGCAGGTTCTCGCTCGGCAGGTAGTGACTGAGCAGATCGTTCTGCACCGTGTAGATCTCGTCTTGCAGCGCCGCAGGGGCCAAGTACTTCGCGGAGACCGCCGGAGGAGGGCCGCTGACCAGCCGAACAAGCATCCGGACCGGCTCGGTCCCGGCGCCCTCCTCGCTGAACTCGACGACCGCCTCCAGGTCCCGGACCTGCGACAGAGCCCGCTCCACTCGCCAAATCAGCCCTTCGACCTTCGTCGTCGGGTGAGCATCCAGAAGGTACTGCTGGACGCCGGCGACCGTCACGACCAAGGCCATGAACAGACCCACGGCAAGGAGGATGTAGCCTTGAGTGCTCATGCGACCCGATTATAATCCGCTTCTGTAGGGCATTCAATTCGATTGTGACGGGGACAGGAGGAGACGATGGGTCAGGAGCCAAGGACCGTACGACGGATCCAGGATGCCGACGTTTGCGGGAAGACCGCGGTCGTTCGCGCCGACTACAACGTTCCGATGGACGGAGAGACGATCCAGGACGACGGGAGGATTCGCGCGTCCCTGCCGACGCTCTCCGACCTGCTCGACCGGGGGGCGCGCGTCGTCGTGATGACGCACCTCGGCCGGCCGGACGGCGCGGTGGTGGAGTCGCTTCGACTGAACCCCATTGCGCGTCGGCTTCAGGAACTCCTCGGCCGCCCCGTGCGGAAGCTCGACGAGTGCATCGGATCGGCGATCACGGAAGCGATCCGTGCGGGGAAGCCCGGCGACGTGTTCTTGGTCGAGAACCTGCGATTCCATGCGGAGGAGGAAGAGAACGACCCGGCCTTCTCGGCCGCCCTGGCGGAGCTTGGCGACCTCTACGTAGACGACGCCTTTGGCACGCTTCACCGGGCCCACGCGTCCACGGTCGGAATCGCCGAGCGGCGCCCCGCGTATGCAGGGCTCTTGGTGCAGAAGGAGATTGACACTCTCTCGCGGGTTCTCTACGACCCGGCGCGCCCCTACGTCGCCATCGTGGGGGGAAAGAAGGCGTCCGACAAGCTGGGCGCGCTACGCGATCTCGTGAGCCGTGTGGACTGCATCCTCGTCGGCGGAGGCGTCGCCTTCACGTTCCTGGCCGCATCGGGCGCGAGTGTTGGGGACTCGGTTGTGGATCCCAGCCTCTTCGAGGACATCCGCGGGATCGTCCGCAAAGCGGGCGAGAGAGGGACCGAGATTGTGCTCCCGAAGGACGTCGTGGCCGCTCGCTCGCTCTCGAGCGGGGCCGAGACCCGCGTCTGCCTTGCAGACGCAATTCCCGCGGGGTGGAAAGGCTTCGACATCGGTCCGGAGACCGTTCGGATGTTCGGAGAGCGCATCGCGAGGGCGGGAACGGTCGTGTGGGCGGGACCCATGGGCGCGTTTGAGTTTGCTCCGTTCGCCGCGGGGACGCGAGGCGTGGCAGAGGCCGTTGCGGCATCCTCGTCGTTTAGTGTCATCGGGGGGGGAGAGACCGGCGAGGCCGTGGCAAAACTCGGGTTCGAGGACCGCGTCTCCTTCGTCTCGACGGGCGGGGGGGCGTGCCTCGCGTACCTGAGAGGAAAGTCGCTGCCGGCTCTCGACGTGCTCACGGCGTAGGGTTTGTCGGGTCCCCGAGCGAATGCTATAATCACCGCGCCTTGCGGGCATAGCTCAGTTGGTAGAGCATCAGCTTCCCAAGCTGAGGGTCGCGGGTTCGAGTCCCGCTGTCCGCTTTTGTCTTGGCCTCGACGCGCCCTACGCGAATCTGCGTGCGGTGCCTGCGGGAGGCGATGGTGAAGCAGAGTCCCGACGCCCCAGCGGCGATCACCCTTGAGTCCTTGCGATCGCGAGTCGTCTCGTGCACGGCGTGCCCTCTCGCGGCGTCGCGGACGAACGTCGTATTTGGCGAGGGAAGCCCCTCCGCCCGCGTAATGTTCATCGGCGAGGGCCCGGGCGAGGTCGAAGACACGACGGGGCGTCCATTTGTCGGCCCGGCCGGACAGAAGCTCGACGAGGTTCTCGCCTCGGTGGGCATCGCTCGAGAGGATGTCTACATCGGGAACATCGTGAAGTGCCGTCCCCCGGGTAACAGGGTTCCGGCGCGGGGCGAGATGGAGACGTGCACGCCGTACCTCGAGGCGCAGATCGCCCTCATCCAGCCGTCGCTCGTTGTGGCCCTCGGGAACACGGCCACTCAGTGGCTCAAGCCGGACGCTCCGGGGATCACTCAGTCGCGAGGGACGTTCTATTCGTGGCGCGGGGACATCCTCCTCTTCCCGATGTTCCATCCGAGCTACCTGCTGCGGTATCCGTCGCGGGACAAGGGAAGTCCGAAGTACTTGACGTGGCTGGACATCCAGAAGGTGAAGGCCTGGCTGACCGAGCGGGAAGGCGGGGCGCCCGCACCGACGGAGTAGACCGTGGCCGCCGCGACAACCTGAAGCAGGTGCGGGAAGCGCAGCGCCGCGTTTGACGAATCCAAGCCGATTCCGTATAGTCAGTGCCGCGCCGATCCATCTCCAGAAGCGAAAGGATGAAGCTCTTTGGTCCGGAAGAGAATCTACGAAATTGCACGCGAACTGGGAGTCTCGAGCAAGGACTTGGTCACGAAGCTCGAGCAGATGGGTCTTTCCGGGATGAAGGCGGCCAACTCGGTCGACGCGGACGAGTACACGCTCATCGTCAACCTGTACCGAGAGGAAGGCAAGAAGGCGACCGCGGAGGAGAAGCCGGCGGAGAAGGCTGCGGCCCCCACGCCGGCCGGGAAGCCCGGGCCGGAGGTCGCGAAGGCCGAGCCCGAGGTCGCCGAAGCGCCGACGAAGGCGCCCAGGGTGCGCGTTCCCCATCACGGCGATCCTCGTCCGCCGGTCGTCTCGGTCCTTGGGCACATCGACCACGGGAAGACGACGCTGCTTGACGCGATCCGCAACTCGCACTTGGCGGAGAAGGAAGCGGGCGGCATCACGCAGGGCGTCGCCGCGTACCAGGTCGACCTTCACGGGAAGAGGATCACGTTCATCGATACGCCGGGCCACAAGGCGTTCACGGGGATGCGGGCTCGCGGGGCGCAGGCGACCGATATCGCCGTGCTGGTCGTGGCCGCCGACGACGGCGTCATGGCGCAGACAGTGGAAGCGATCGATCACATCCGCGCGGCCGGAATCCCGATGGTCGTCGCCGTCAACAAGATCGATAAGCCGAACGCGGACGTGAACAAGGTGCTAGGAGATCTCGCCCAACACGGGCTGACGCCCGAGGCGTGGGGCGGAGACACCATCACGGTCGAGATCTCGGCGCTTCAGGGAAAGAACATCGAGGAACTCCTCGAGATGATCCTCTTGGTCGCTGAGATGGAGGATCTGCGCGCCGACCCGAAAGGCGCCACCGAGGCCGTGATCATCGAGAGCCACCTGTCGACCGGCCGAGGCCCGGTGGCCACGGCGATCGTTCGCAATGGGACCTTGAGCGACAAGGACTGGGTCGTCGCCGGGGGCGCCTGGGGGCGCGTGAAGGCGCTTCTCGACGAGACCGGGACTCGCCGAACGTCCGCGAAGCCCGGCGAGGCGGTGCAGATCCTCGGATTCGGCGAGGTCCCCATGGTGGGGACGATTCTGGCCGTCGCGCAAAGCCAGGCGGACGCGAAGTCGGCGGCCGCACAGCAAGCGGAGGCCCTGAAGCCGAAGCGAGACCGCCGCGTTCTGACCCTGGACGAGCTGTTCGCGAATGCCGCGGAGAAGGTTCGCCTCGAGCTGGTCCTCAAGGCGGCCTCGACCGGAGGCCTCGAGGCGGCGAAGCGGGAGCTCGACACGCTCCACATCGAAGGCGTGGAACTCGGGATCCTTCACGCCGGAGTCGGAGCGATCACCGAGAGCGACATTCTGCTGGCCTCGTCCGTGACTCAGGACGCGTTTGTCGTGGGGTTCGGCGTGAAGCCGGACGCCAAGGCGGCGCGGATGGCCGAACAGCAGGGAGTCGTCCTTCTCACCTACGACATCATCTACGAGCTCGTGGACGAGATCGGGCGCGCTCTGAAGCGACGGCTGGCTCCCGAGTTCGAAGAGGTCCAGAGCGGCGTCATCGAAGTGCGGAACCTGTTCAAGATCCCGTCCGGTCGAGTGGCCGGTTGCGCGGTGGTCGATGGAAAGGTGACCCGTCGCAGCCACGTGCGCGTGCTTCGGAACGAGAAGGAGATCTTCGTCGGCGAGATCGCCTCGCTTCGGCGATTCGAAGAGGATGCCAAGGAAGTGCTGGCGGGACGGGAGTGCGGCATTCACCTCAAGGACTTCGACGACATCGAGATTGGAGACAAGCTGATCGCCTTCGACCTGAAGGAGATCGAGCGGTAGCGCGACATGAAAGTCGGGCTGCTCACGCTCTCGTACCGTCTGTACTCCGTGCAGTCCATCAAGGAGAAGCGTTCGATCCTCCGGCACCTTGAGGCCGAGGTGCGGCGCTCGGGTGCGGCGTTCGCCGTTTGCGAGCTGGACGGCTCGACCGACCTCGATCGTGCGGTGCTCCGGATCGCCCACGTGTCGAACGATGCCAAGGTGACGGACGCGGCTCTCGCTTCGCTTGAGCGGCGTATCGAGCGGGGCGATGGGTTCGAGATTGTCGAAGCGGAGAAGGAGTTCCTGTGAGCGGCTCTCGGCGGAAGGCAAGGACTCGGGAGGAGATCCAGCGCGAGCTCTCGGCGATCCTCGAGTTCGAAAGCCGTGACCCCGTCGTCCGGGGCGCGTTTCCGACCGTCATGGACGTTCGGCTGTCGGTGGACGGCCGCTACGCCAAGGTGTACGTCGCCCTGGGTGCGGACGTGGATCCAAAGGACGTGGAGCGGGCCCTGGCCGAGGATCAGGGTTTCTATCGATCGCTCCTGGCGGAGCGCCTGACCCTGCGTCACACGCCGGAGCTCCGGTTCGTGATCGACGAGACGGTCGAGCGCGGCATGCGACTCGACGCGATCCTCAGGGACGAGGGCAAGGACCTTGGAACGAGCTAGGAGGATGGTGCGTCGGGCCCTCCATCCGGCGGTGTTGGGGTCGTCGCTCCTGTACGCAGCGGCCCTCTACGCGGTCGGGCTGAACGCGGGAATCCTCGACATCGAAGCTTCCTTCTGGGTCGTGACCGTTGCCGCCACCCTTCTGCTCTCGCCCCTGTACCACGGGTTCGTGCTCCAGTGGACGGCCGTTGCCGGCGGCCGCCCGGCGGCCGTCGGGGCGACGACGATCGCAGCCTTTCCTCGTCTGTTCATCGGCCAGCTTCTCGTGGGCGCGGGTGCCGTGATCGGGGCCGTCGCCCTCATCGTCCCGGGCGTGTACTTCGGGGTCCGGGCGGTCCTCTACAAGCAGGCGATCGTTCTCGAAGGGGCAAAGCCCGTGCAGGCGGTACGTACGAGCTTCCAACGCACGGCGGACGGCAAGACGGCTCTTTGGGCGTCGATTGCGCTTGTCGGCTTCTACGGGGTGATGCTGGGCGTCGACGTGCTTCTGACCCTCCTCCACTCGGAGGTCGCGATCGGGGTCCTCTCCGTTGCCGTCTCCGGGACTCTCCTCGCGCTCCTGAACGCGCTTCTCACCGACCTCTACATCGTGCGTCTGCAGGCCCGCCCCGTGGAGAGCGGGGGCGCCGGCGCGTAGACTCTTCTGACACATGCCCGTGTCGAGCGAGGAACGATGAACGAAGACCTGCGGATTGCCCGAAGCGTGAAGCCGCGCCCGATCGAGGCCGTGGCGTCCGATCTCGGACTTGCGCGAGACGAACTGATCCTCTTTGGCGAGCACAAGGCGAAGGTCAGAGCGGACGCGGTAGAACGGCGAACCGAACGCCCGGTCGGGAAGTACATCGACGTCACGGCGATCACGCCAACGCCGCTCGGCGAGGGCAAGACGACGACAACCCTCGGCCTCGTTCAGGGACTCGCGAAACGCGGCGCGACGGCCGTCGCCTGCATCCGGCAGCCTTCGCAGGGTCCCACGTTCGGGATCAAGGGCGGCGCGGCGGGCGGTGGGCACGCCCAAGTGATTCCGATGGAGGATTTCAACCTCCACCTCACGGGGGACATGCATGCGGTCGGCGCTGCCCATAACCTCATGGCGGCGGCGCTCGATACGCGGATGATGCACGAGCGCGACTTCTCGGATGCAGGACTCCGAGAGCGCGGGCTCGAGAGGCTCGGAATCGATCCCGCTGCGGTGACGTGGAGGCGGGTCGTCGACGTGAACGATCGAGCGCTGCGCCACGTCACGGTCGGCCTCGGCGCGAGGCAGGACGGCATTCCCAGGGAATCGGGGTTCGACATCACGCCGGCCTCGGAGTTGATGGCATGCCTCGCGCTGGCCGCAGACCTCCGCGACCTTCGCCGCCGCATCGGGCGCATCGTTGTCGCATTCCGCCCCGACGGCTCTCCCGTGACGGCCGAGGATCTCGGCGTGGCCGGTGCGGCGACCGTTCTCCTGAAGGACGCGATTTACCCCAACCTGATGCAGACGCTGGAGGGACAGGGAGTGTTCGTTCACGCCGGCCCGTTCGCCAACATCGCGCACGGCAACTCGTCGATCATCGCGGATCGGGTAGCGCTCCGGCTTGCCGACTACGTGGTCACCGAGTCGGGGTTCGGAGCGGACATCGGCATGGAGAAGTTCTTCGACATCAAGTGCCGTGCGAGCGGACTCGCTCCTTCGGCCGTCGTGATCGTCGCCACCGTGAGGGCGCTCAAGATGCACGGCGGCGGCCCGGCCGTGCGCCCCGGGAGCGCTCTGCCCGACGCGTACGTTCGCGAAGACGTCGAACTGGTGGAGCGCGGGGCGGCGAACCTGGTGCGACACGTGGAGATCGCGCGGAAGTTCGGAGTTCCGGTCGTCGTGGCGGTGAACCGATTCCCGACGGATACCGAGAGGGAGCTCTCGAGCGTCCGTCACGCGGCGGAGTCTTCCGGAGCGGCGTGCGCGCTCGCCGACCACTGGGCGCGCGGCGGAGAAGGAGCGCTGGAGCTTGCCGACGCCGTCGCCGCCGCGTGCGAAGAGACTGCGACGCCTCGGTTCCTCTACCCGCTCGATCTGCCGCTTCGCCGCAAGATCGAGATCATCGCCCGCGAGGTCTACGGGGCGGACGGGGTGTCGTACACCGACGAGGCGGAGGCGTCCATCGACCGGTACGAGGCGCTAGGATACGGAAACCTGCCGGTCTGCATGGCGAAGACCCACCTCTCGCTGTCCCACGACCCCACACGGAAGGGCGTTCCGGCGGGCTACACGCTGCCGATTCGCGAGGTTCGAGCGAGCGTCGGCGCGGGCTTCGTCTACCCCCTGTGTGGGGACATGCAGACGATGCCGGGTCTGCCGGCCCGGCCGGCCTTCATGGGGATCGACATCGACGAGAAAGGAGAGGTCGTCGGTCTCTCGTGACCGACGACCCCATCACAGAACCTCGTCCCACGGGCCCGTCTACGGATCGACGGTGATGTCCTCCCACGCGGAGTCTGTTCCCCCGGCGTTGTCCGTGACGGTGAGGGTCACTCGGAAGACCTCCGGGTCCGTCTGGACCGTGAACGCGTGCGTGAACGGGAAGATGGCCGTTGAGGCGGTTTGGCCGTCGTCGAAATCCCAGAAGTAGCTGGCGATGGTCCCATCCGGATCGTTCGAGCCGCTGGCGTCGAACGACACGGCGTCTCCGGAGTTCACGTGGGGATCGTCCACCGTGAAGACGGCCTCCGGGAGGATGTTCGCGATGAAGAAGCAGCCGGCGAGTCCGATTGCCCCGACGGCCAGGAGAACTACAAGCCCTCGACGGTACAGCATAGGTACCCCTCCCTTACGTTGCCACGGATGCTGACGCCGTAGTGTGGCACAACATCCCGGTCGAAGGCAAGTGCCGCGGCTCGGTTGCTGTCGGCGTCGCGACGTGAGTATAGTCGACTCTGCTCATGAACCGTGAAGATCGAATCGACGTTGGGGCGCTGTTCGCCGCACACCCCTTCGCGGAGAAGATCCTGCGAACCCTCGAGGCGGCGGGACATCGCGCCGTGCTGATCGGGGGCGTCGTTCGCGACGGGCTGCTCGCCGCATGGGGCGGCGGGGCGGCGTATCCGCCCGACGACGTCGACATCGCCACGTCGGCCCTTCCGAGCGAGATCCGCGAGTTGTTCCGCGGTCACCCGATCCTGGCCGTCGGGGAGGAGTTCGGGGTCGTGGTCGTCGTTGCTCCGAACGGTACTCCATACGAGGTTGCGACGTTCCGGACCGAGGGGGAGTATGACGGGCGGTGGCCCGCGAACGTGGCCCTGGTGCGCGACCTCGAGACCGATGTCCGGCGTCGCGACCTGACGATCAACGGATTGGCCGCCTCCGCCGATGGGCGAGTGACGGACCTGGTTGGAGGCGTTGCCGACCTGCGTGAGCGGCGGGTCCGCGCGATCGGCGACGCGGGAGCTCGCTTCGCGGAGGACCACCTGAGGCTGTTGCGGGTCGTCCGGTTTGTCTGCCAGATCGACGGGACGCTGGATCCGGAGACGTCGGAGGCGGTTGCCGCGCACGCCGCGGAGATCGAATCGATCTCCGGCGAGCGGGTTCGGGACGAGCTCCTCCGGACCCTGGCCACGCCGCGCGGCCACCTCGGGCTGACCCTCCTCGACGAGCTGGGGCTTCTGGCGCACATCCTCCCGGAAGTGACGGCCGGCAAGGGCGTCCCCCAACCGGAGGAGTATCACCCTGAGGGTGACGTGTTCGTCCACACCGTCGCGGCCGTCCGCGTGGCCGACGCGTTCGTCCGCGACCCGCTCGTCAAGCTAGCCGTCGTGCTCCACGACGTCGGCAAGCCCGAAGCCCTCGTTCGGAACCGCGGCGTGAACATGGGAGGGCACTGCGCCGTGGGCGCGGGCATGGTCCAGCGCATCGCCCGGCGGCTGCGGCTCAGCCGGTCCGAGACGTTTCGGCTCGCGTTTCTCGTGAAGAACCACATGAGGATCGCCGACTTCCCGGAGATGGGGAGGGGAAAGCAGGTCCGCTTCCTCACGTTCGGGCAGCCCGGCGAAGGCGCGTCGCTCACGGAGCGGTACCCGGTGTTCCTCGACCTCTTGCGCGTGCTCGTCGCGGATTGCGAGGCGAGCGCGCACCGCTCTTCGGGGTGGGCTCCCGTCTTGCGCGAGACGCTTCGCGTAGCAGAGCACGTCGAGCGCGTCGGAGATCTGACCCGGGCGCGAAGGCTGATCGACGGAAACGACCTGATTCGCTTGGGGATGCCGGCAGGACCTGGTCTCGGCGACGTCCTCGAGATCCTTCACGATCGGATCCTTGCGGGGGAGATCGCGTCGCGGCCTGCGGCCGTCCGAGAAGCCGAGGCGCTGGTCCTCCAGGCGCGCGACGAGACGTTCCGGTCGCGCCGACGGGACACGCGACCTGGATCGGAAGAGGCCTCGTTCCTACCGTAGGGCGATGGAACCCGTCCGGCGGCGCGCCGGAGCGGGTCGTCCGACGAGGGGGCACATGGGGACGCGGCTCAACATCAGCAGCGATCTGGACTTCGACCTTGAGAAGCTGATCGGCCAGTGCATCGCGGTTCTCGGCATCCGGGGTTCCGGGAAGTCGAACACGGCCGGCGTGATCTTCGAGGAACTCCTGAACCAGCAGTACCCGATGTCGATCGTCGACATCGAGGGCGAGTACTTCGGACTCAAGGAGAAGTACGAGGTGCTCGTGGTCGGCACGGGGGACGGAGTCGAGATCGAGATCAACCCGGACTGCGCCGCGGAGATCGCCGAAGTGAGCATGCAGCAGAACGTTCCCGTCGTCCTCGACCTGAGCGGCTTCCTCTCGGACGAGCGAACCGAGCTGCTCAAGGAGTATCTCGGCGCGTTGTGGAACCTCGCGGGAAAGCTCCGCCGCCCGTACATCATCGGCATCGAAGAGGCTCACGAGTTCATTCCCCAGGGCGTGAAGACCGAGCTGAAGGAACTGATCGCCCGCATCGCGCTTCGCGGGCGCAAACGCGGCCTCGGCGCGATTGTCGTGTCTCAGCGCAGCGCAAAGGTTGACAAGGACGTGCTGAGCCAAGCGGGGATCCTCCTCTTGCACCGCGTCGTCCATGAGGTCGACATGCGCGTCTACGGCGAACTCCTTCCGTGGCGGAAGAGCGAGGTCAAGGAGATCATCGGTTCGCTCGAAACGGGGCACTGCATCTTCGTGAACGGGGATCTCGTCCAGCCGATCCACGTGCGGGAGCGGACGACGTTCCACGCGGGCTTCACGCCCACGCTCGACGCCGTGACGCCCCCCACGCTCAAGCAGGTCAGCGCGTCGATCATCGAAGCGATCGAGCGGGCGCGCGAAGGGAAGGGGCGCCGCACGAGGACTCAGGAGTTGGAGGAGCAGTTGGCGCGGCTCGAAGAGAAGCTCGGGGAGAAGGACGCGAAGATCTCGGAGCTGGAGGACGTCGCGCGAACTCTGGGATACATCAAGGTCGAAGTCCCCGCCGGCCCACCGTCCGCGCTTGCCGCCGGCCCATCGTCCGCGCTTGCCGCCGGCCCATCGTCCGCGGTTGCCGCGCGCAACGTCGCGTTGGTGGAAGCAGACGAGGCTGCGGCCTCGGGCCTGGCGCCGCACCTCATGGGCGTCACGCGACGGTCGCGCCGCGAAGACGCTCTCGCCGCCCGCCAGCGGGTGGCCGCCCACACGGGGTGGGGCATTCTCGACGTCGCGGAGGAAGAGGCTCCCGACGGCTTGCCGCCGGCCGTCGTGCGTCACGTCGATCGACTCGTGAACCGCATCGAGCGCCAGAGCCCCCTCCATCGGCGCATGCTGGCGTTCCTCGTCACCCACGCTCCAGGGGCGTATACCGCGGAGCAAATCGGCGCATGGACGAACTGCGCCCGATCCCTGATCGAGGACGAGCCACCGGCCGATCTCCTCGAGACGGGGCTTGTCGAGCGCGAGCGGCGTACGGACGGGATCCGCTATCGCAGCCGGCTTAAGAACTTCGTCACATCGGAGTTCGGCGTGTACCAGCCCGACATTGGGGAACAGGGACTTCACGAGGTCGCTCGCCGGCTGCGAGACCGGCTCGGGACGACGTAACCGGGCGGCGCCAACCCCTCTCCCAATTGCTCCCGAAAACGCATACCTGTTGACGGTTATCTGCTTTTCTGGTATAATCTCGTTGGAAGGGGGGCCGATGAAGATCAAGATCGCAGAGCGACACACCGGCGGGGGATCGAGCGAGGCCTTGCGTTCGTACGTCGTCGAGAAAGCGGAGTCGCTGGAACGGTTCTTCGATCGAGTCATCAGCGTGGATGTCGTCCTCTCCGTCGAGAAGGAACGGCAGATCGCGGATTTCCACGCCCACCTCATCAACAAGAAGGTCATCACGGCCAGGGAGGACTCGACCGACATGTATGCGTCGGTCGACAAGGCGGTCGAGCGATTGCGCCGGCAGTTGTTGAAGTTCAAGGACCAGCTGAACGAGGTCAAGGAGCACGGCCAGGCGCGATCGGTGGACGATGTGGAAACCCCCGCGGCTCTAGAGAGGAAGATCGTCCGAAAGGAGACGTTCTTCTACAAGCCGATGACGCCCGAAGAAGCGTCGATGCAGCTGGACGCCATCGAGAAGGGGTTTCTCGTCTTCATCAACTCGGAGACGGACGAAGTGGCGATCATCTACCATCGTCGGGATGGGAGCTATGGGCTGATTGAGCCGCGTCGGTAGGCGGGCAAGCGGGAACGGGGGATTGGGTAGCGCGTGACGCGGGTGCTGGTGCTGTTCTCGGGGAGTCTCGCGAGTCGCACGGCAGCAAGGCTGGTCGCGAATCATCCGGCCGTCGATGCGGTCTCGCTGATTCACTTCCGGTCTCCGTTCTCTTCGGATCTGGATGACCTTCGCGAACTCGTCCGGGCTGAGTGGGTCGGCACGCCCTACCGAACGCAGTCGCTGAAGAGGGAGTACCGGCGGTTCATCGATCCGGCAGGCGGGTTTTCGCTGCGGAGCGCGTGCGTGAATTGCCGATCGCTCCAGCTTGCCCGGGCCGCTCGGTACATGCAGCGGATCAAGGCCGACTACCTGGTGACGGGCGACCGAATCGGCGGCCACGGCATCGAGCTGGAGGATCTGGCCGAGCTGACCGCAGGCGCGGGACTCGAAGGGCGAGTCCTGCGACCGCTGTGTCACGGCGCTTCCCGGAAGCCGCGCGATCTAGCGGATTGGGCATCCCTTGAGGCTTCCCGGACGGTTTCGCTCGGCGACGCCGCGGTGTCGACACTCGGCTCCGCCCTCGGGCTCGATCCGCGCGACTCTCTCTGTTCGCGGAACCGATGCAGGTTGACCGTGCCGGGGTTTGGGGAGCGCGCGGCGAACCTCTTCGAAGAGGAGGGGTTCACGCTGAACGGGCTCCGGCTGCTCGATTTCGCGCTCTACTACAAGATCGACTCGGACACGAAGGTGGTCATCGCCCTCTCGGAGGAAGAGAAGCATGAGTTGCAGACGCTCTTTCTCCCGCAGGACCTTCGGGTCTACCATTCCACGCCCCATGGGCCGATGGCCCTCGTGCGAACCGATTGGGCGTCGAAGACGGACTCCGAGAAGCGGAGCGTGATCGAGCTTGCCGCGCGGATCACTGCAACGCACGTGAGTTCGAGTCGGACGACGGCCGTGCCGATCTACTTCCGATTTGAGAGCGACGATGAGACGCTTCTCGTGAACGCGCTGCCGTTCTCTTGCTGCGAGGAGATCGACGCGCTGGGCGGGGTGTCGGCGACATCGGCCTCGGTGCGGCAGACCGTCCAGGCTTGACAGGGGGCGGGTGGCGGCTATACTCGACCGAATCCTGAAGAAGCGGGAGGGCGGCCTGCGATGGCAGGTCGTAGTCTCCCGGAAACCGAGAAGAGATGGTGGTCTACCCCGCGAACCCAATTCAGGGGCGGGTGTCTATGCCTTTTTACCGATACGAGTGTGACCGCTGCAAGAACGAGTTCCGGGTTCTCCGACACAGCACTGACGAAGAGCTTGCTGAGTGCCCGCGTTGCGGAAGTCGACAAACGAACCGACTTCTCCCTCGAATCGGTGTCATCTACAAGGGCAGCGGTTACTACTCCACGGATTACCGTCGGACGAGGACCGGCGGCGGCACGAAGGGTCGAGATGACGCGACGCCCTCCGCGGACGAGCACGCATCGGGCGCATAAGCTGCACGTCATGGGCTTCTCCTGGAGCGGACAGGGGGCCTTGTGAGCGACGAAGAGGGGTGAGGCGAGAGTGATTTCCGGCGACGACATCAAGCGCGTCAAGCTGCAGTTGGCCCCGCCGGCAGCGATCTTGGGCTGGTCGCATGGAGAAGTGACCGAGTCCGAGACGATCAACTACCGGACGCACCGCGCTGAGCGCGGCGGCCTCTATGCGGAAGAGATCTTCGGCCCTGCGAACGACTACGAGTGCGCTTGCGGCAAGTACAAGGGGAAGAAGTACGAAGGGATCACCTGCGAGAAGTGCCACGTCCTCGTCACGGATTCGTCAGTTCGGCGCGTCAACATGGGACACATCCAGTTGGCGAGCCCGGTTGTCCACTTCTGGTTCTTGAAGGGAGTGTCGAGTCTCCTCTCCCGCCTCCTCGGCCTGAAGAAGCGCGAACTCCAGCGGATTGCGTACTACGAGACGGAGCCCATGGAGCAGGCGCTCTACATCGTCACCTCGTCCGACTCGAAGGAGATCCGGCCGGGAGAGCTGCTCTACTCGTCGGAGCACTCCGTGCTGTCGAACGCCTTCTCGTTTGACGTTGAGGACGCCTACTACATTGACGAGGCGCCCCGCGTGCTTGCGGAAGAGGGTGGGCGCGTCACGATCGAGGATCGCCAGCTCACGAACGGGGAGAAGGTCCGTACGGTGATCGTCGGGTCGCAGGAGTACCCGATGGTCGGAGAGGTCGACCTCTTGGTCGAGGATGGCGACGACGTCGAACCGGACACCGTGATCGCCGAGCGTCCCGTCGGCGAGCTGTGCTCCAAGACGGCGTACGCGATGCTGGTCGATCGGTACGGCGCCGTGACGGGCGAGGTTCTCGATCGCGAGATCCTCGACACGCTTGCGTTCATCATCACGCGAATCAAGGATTCCTCCTTCCCGCTCTCGCTGGGAGATCGCCTGACGTACCTCGAGAAGCGCGCGTACGAGAGAGTCTACCCCGACGGGTTCACGGCCGAGACCGGGGCAGCTGGGATCCGAGGCCTCCTCGAGGTCCTCGATCTCGACGAACTGCACGAGTCCTTGGTGGAGGAGATCCTCGGCGAGACGGCGGTCGGCAATCAGCGGCGTCTCACCAAGCGACTCGAGGTCGTCGATCAGCTTCGTGGGTCGGGCAACAATGCGCAGGACATGATCCTCGAGGTCGTCCCCGTTCTGCCGCCCGACCTTCGCCCGATGATCCAACTCGAAGGCGGCAAGTTCGCGACGACCGACTTGAACGACCTCTACCGCCGGATCATCAACCGCAACAACCGCCTGAAGAAGCTTATCGACATGGGGGCGCCGGAGGTCATTCTGCGCAACGAGCGCCGCATGCTGCAGGAGGCCGTGGACGCGCTCATCCACAACGAGAAGAAGGAAAGCCCGATTCGGGGACGCGACAATCGGCCGCTCAAGTCGCTCTCGGAGCGGATCCACGGCAAGCACGGCCGCCTGCGCCGCAACCTGCTCGGGCGCCGGGTCGACTACTCGGGGCGTGCGGTCATCGTCGTCGACCCCAAGCTCAAGCTCCATCAGTGCGGTCTGCCGAAGAAGATGGCCCTCGAGCTCTTCAAGCCGTTCATCCTGCACAACCTGGAGACGACGACGTTCTCCGATTTCGACGAGATCAAGAACCGGGCGCTGATGGGGGAGATGCCCGAAGTGTGGGACATCCTCGACAAGCTGATCAAGCAGCATCCGGTCCTCCTGAACCGCGCCCCGACGCTCCACCGGCTGTCGATGCAGGCGTTTGAGCCGATCCTCGTCGACGGGGAAGCGATCCACATCCACCCGTTCGTGTGCCCTCCGTACAACGCGGACTTCGACGGCGACCAGATGGCGGTGCACCTGCCGCTGTCTCCGGAGGCCATTGCGGAGGCGCGGGAGCTGATGGCCGCTCCGCGCAACATCCTGTCGCCGTCCAGCGGCGAGCCACTGACCCTCCCGACGCAGGACCCGATCTACGCGTACTACTTCCTGACGTTGCTGGAGGAGGAAGGGAAAGGCGCCGGGAAGGCGTTCCGCGACATCGACGAGGCCCGCAGGGCCTTTGAGACGGGCTACCTCAGCCTGCATGCCCCGGCCAAGATTCGGATCGACGGCAAGGTTGTCGAGACGACGCTGGGCCGCGCGGAGCTGAACCTTGTCCTCCCGGCGGCGATCCGCGACTACACGCGCGTGGTCGACCGCCGCACGATCAAGCGGATCGTCATGCAGTGCTGCCTTGAGTACGGGTGGGAAATGGCGGCGGAGGTGCTCGACAACCTGAAGGATCTTGGGTTCCGCTATGCGACCTACGCCGGGCTGACCATCTCGCTCAAGGACTGCCTGATTCCGGAGGAGAAGGCGGACATCGTCCGCGAGTCGCAGGCCTCCGTTCAACGCATCCAGACGATGTTCAAGATGGGGCTTGCGACGGAGGACGAGCGGCGCAACGCCGTCATCCGCATCTGGCGACAGACGGTCGACTCGGTCGAAGAGGCGACGATGGCCAACCTGCGCAGCCACAAGTTCAACCCGGTGTACGGAATGGTCACGTCCGGGGCACGCGGCGGGCCGGATCAGGTCAAGCAGCTGTGCGGCATGCGCGGCCCGATGGCCGGCCCTTCGGGCGAGATCATCGAGCGTCCCGTCATCTCGAACTTCCGCGAGGGGCTCGACATGATGGAGTACTTCATCTCCACCCACGGCGGGCGCAAGGGAGCGGCGGACACGGCGCTGAAGACGGCCGACTCTGGGTACCTGACGCGCCGGCTTGTCGATGCCTCGTCGGACACGATCGTCCGTGAGATTGACTGCGGAACGTCTCAGGGCGTCGAGGTCGATCCCTTGCGGTTCAGCAAGACGGAGATCATGGAGCCGATCGAGGATCGGATCTACGGTCGAGTCACGGCGGCCCCGATTGTCGATCCGTCGAGCGGCGACGTCTTGGTCGACGCGAATCAGTGGATCACCCGGGACGTCGCCGATCACATCGGCCACCTGGAATGCGAACTCTCGTTTGCCCGCGGGGCGGACGAGGAGCGCCTGATCGGCACGAAGAGCGTGCTCGAGGTCAAGGCGCCGAAGTCGGGGCGCGTCGTGATGAAGGCGGACGAGACGGTGACCCCGCGGCTCCTCGAAGCTCTGCGGGAAGCGGGCATCCGCAAGATCCGCGTCCGCCCACGGATTGTGATTCGGTCCCCGATGACGTGCGAGACCGCCAACGGCATGTGCCAGCTGTGCTACGGCTTCGACATGAGTCAGCACCAGCCGGTCGCGATCGGCATGGCGGTGGGCGTCATCGCCGCACAGTCGGTCGGCGAGCCGGGGACCCAGCTCACGATGCGCACGTTCCATACGGGAGGCGTGGCCGGGGAGGACATCACCCAGGGTCTGCCGCGCGCCGAGGAACTCTTCGAAGCCCGCAAGACGACCAAGGGCGGCGAAGCGGGCATCTCCCCGCTTGACGGCTACGTCACGAACATCACGTCGACGGCGAGCGGCGAGGACCAGGTCGAGATCACCGGGGAACCGCGAACGGCCGAGGTGCCGACGCTCCTCGTCCGCGCGAAGGCCGAAGACGAGGTGGACATCGACGAACTGATCGACTCCCGCAGCCCCTGCAAGGGCGAGATCTACGTCGTGCAGGGCAAGAAGGGACGCAGGGAGCTCCTCGTGATCGACACCGCAGGCGGGGATCGCTCGTACGAACTGCCGGTAGGCACGGAGCCCAAGGTCAAGTCCGGCGAGAAGGTCGCCGCGGGCGATGCACTGACCGAGCGGTTTAGCGTCGACCCCATCGTCGCCCCGTGCCGCTGCAAGGTCGAGGCCTCCGAAACCAAGGAGCGCGCGTTCCGCCTTGTGACGGGTGACGGCGAGCCGGTGGAGTACGACATTCCGTACGGCGCTCGCCTTCTCGTCGAGCCCGGGACGAAGGTGGACGAGGGAACGCAGATCACATCGAAGTCGAAGCCCATCTTCGTGGCGGCAGACGCGGAGGGCACGGTTCTCGTGCTTCCAGACCGGATCATCGTCTACAACCCGAAGGGGCAGGGGATTCGGTTCCCGCTGACCAGCGACGTGTCGGCCGTCAAAGGCAACGGCGAGGTCGTGCGAGCGGGAGACCTGATCGTCCGGCTCGAGATTCCCCACACGGAACGAGTTCGGGTCGAGTCGCTCGAGGCTGAGGGCGGCGTCACGAAGCTTCGCCTCCAGCCGAAGAGCATCGTTCCCATCGACAAGGCCGTGACCGTCCGCATCGGAGACAAGATCGAGGAAGGCGACCTGCTGACCAAGGGCGTCGTGGCTCCGCATACGCTGCTTGAGGCGGCGGGCGTCCAGAAGGCGCGGCAGTACCTCCTGAGCGAGATCCACAAGGTGTACAAGCAGCAGGGCGTCGACATCAACGACAAGCACCTCGAGGTCATCATCCGGCAGATCCTGAACAACGTCCGGATTGCGGACCGAGGGGACTCGCGCTTCCTTCTTGGCGATCTCGTCACGCTGGAGGAGTTCCGGGAGGAGATCCAGGCCTTGTCCGAGTGGAACCGGAACGCCGAGCAGGTGAGGTCCGAGGCCCTGGGCCAGCCTCTGGCGGAAGACATCGTGGCGGACGGCAAGTCGTTGGCCGTGGCGGGAGACGCGCTCTCGACGGGAATGATGGCCGCGGCGCAACGGGCCGAACTCGACCTCGTGCGCGTCCTCCGCGATGGGGAGACCGTCGAGGTTCCCGTTCTCGACAAGCGTTTGCCGGGCGGAGAGCGTGAGCTCTTGCGCATCTCGAAGGCGGCGCTGCAAACCAAAGGATGGCTGTCGGCGGCGTCGTTCCAGCGGACGACGAAGGTGCTGGCGGAGGCCGCGCTGCGCGGGGAGACCGACGAGCTTGACGGCCTGAAGCCGAGCATCATTGTCGGGAAGAGGATCCCCGCCGGAACGGGATTCCCGTCCGTGCTGGCGGCCGCCGTGGCGGCCGCCGCGGCGAAGGGCAAGAGGGAGAGCGCCGAACCGGCGGAGACCGAGGAAACTTGAACGGGTCCCGGCGCCAACTTATAATCGGGCCCAATTCAGATAGGGAGTGGAGATGCCGACGATCAACCAGTTGATTCGACTTGGACGCAAGCCGAAGACGAAGAAGAGCAAGGCGCCGCAACTCGAGGCGTCTCCGCAGCGGCGCGGGGTCTGCACTCGCGTCTACACGCGAACCCCGAAGAAGCCGAACTCGGCGCTGCGCAAAGTGGCGCGCGTGCGGCTGAGCAACGGCAAGGAAGTCACCTCCTACATCGGAGGCGAAGGCCACAACCTTCAGGAGCACTCGATGGTCATGGTCCGTGGAGGGCGCGTCAAGGACCTTCCGGGGGTCCGGTATCACATCATTCGAGGGACCCTGGATTCGGAGGGCGTCGAGGGACGACGCCAGGGCCGCTCGAAGTACGGCGCGAAGAAGCAGGGTGCCGCCAAGAAGCAGTAAGGAGACGCGATGAAGCTCCCCGGACGCGACGTGAAGGCCGACATTCGGTACAACAGCAAGCTCCTGGCCAAGTTGATCAACTACAGCATGCTGAGCGGGAAGAAGGCGACCGCCGAGCGGATCGTCTACGACGCGCTCGAGCTGGTCGAGAAGCGAAGCAACACCCCGGCGCTTGACGTCTTCAACGAGGCGCTCGCCAACTGCTCGCCGCGCCTCGAGGTCCGCACCCGCCGCGTCGGCGGTGCGAACTACCAGGTTCCCTACGAGGTTCCGGCCGACCGGCAGATCGCCCTGGCGTTGCGCTGGCTCGTGTCGTTTTCCCGAGCGAGGGGGGAGCACACGATGGCCGAGCGGCTCGCCGGCGAAATCCTCGATGCCTCCCGGAAAGAGGGGAAGGCGTACAACAAGAGGCTCGACGCGCATCGGATGGCCGAGTCGAACAAGGCGTTCGCGCACTACCGATGGTAGAGGCGCCGCTTCGCGCTCCGCTCGTCTCCGCGTCCCGCTGAGAGGGGACGTCGATGGCTGATTCGGACTCCCACGATCTTGATCGAGTGCGCAACATCGGCATCATGGCGCACATCGACGCGGGGAAGACGACGACGACGGAGCGCATCCTTTTTTACACCGGCCAGATCCACAAGATGGGCGAAGTCCACGAAGGCGACACCGAGATGGACTGGATGGCCCAGGAGCGGGAGCGCGGCATCACGATCACGTCGGCCGCGACGACCTGCCCGTGGATGGATCACCGGATCAACATCATCGACACCCCGGGACATGTGGACTTCACGGCGGAGGTCGAGCGCTCGCTTCGCGTCCTCGACGGGGGCGTCGTGGTGTTCTCCGGGGTCGAGATGGTGGAGTCGCAGTCCGAGACCGTCTGGCGGCAGGCCGACCGGTACCGGATCCCCCGAATTGCGTTCGTGAACAAGCTCGATCGCCCCGAGTCGAGCTACACCGGGACCCTCGACATGATTGAAGCGCGTCTCGGAGTCCGCGTCGTCCCGCTCTCGCTTCCGTATCGCGACGTCGATCGGAGGATTGTCGGGATCATCGACCTCTTCGAGCGGAAGCTCGTCGTGTGGGATCCCGAGTCCCAGGGAGCGAAAACGGAGCGGCGTCCCATCCCCGATGCGATGCGCGACTCCGCGGACATGTACCGAGAGATGGCGCTCGAGCGGGTGGCCGAGGTCGACGACGCAGCGATGGAGGTGCTCCTCGACCGGGGCGACATGGATGCAGCCCTCTTCCATCGGACGCTGAGGAAGGGGTGCATCGAGAAGGGCCTGATCCCTGTCGTCGGTGGGTCGGCGTTTGGCAAGATCGGCGTGCAGCCGCTGCTTGACGCGATCGTGCGCTATCTGCCCTCGCCGCTCGACGTGCCTCCGGTGCGCGACGTGGAGAAAGACGAAGAGCGCCCGGCCGACCCCGACGCGCCGTTCTCCGCCCTCGCGTTCAAGGTCGTCACCGACCCGTACGCCGGGCGGCTCGTCTTCGTCCGCGTCTACTCGGGCACCGTCGAGTCGGGCGGACACGCGTACAACGCATCGACCGGCAAGGGCCTTCGCGTGACGAAGATCTTCCGCATGCACGCCAACCGGCGCACGCAGCTCGAGCGGATGGTTGCGGGGGACATCGTGGCGATCGTCGGGTCCCAAGACGTGTCGACGGGCGAGACGCTGTGCGACAAGCAGGCGCCCATCCTGCTTGAGAAGATCCAGTTCCCGGAGCCGGTCGTGTTCTCCGCCGTGGAGCCGCGGACGGAGGCGGAACTTCCGGCCCTGCTTGAGAACCTGAACAAGCTCGCGCAGGAGGATCCGACGTTCCACGTCCGCATCGACGAGACGACGGACCAGGTCGTCATCGGAGGCATGGGCGAGCTGCACCTCGACGTGCTGATGCGGCGACTTCGCGAGGAGCTCGGCGTCCACGCGAACGTCGGAACACCGCAAGTTGCGTACCGTGAGACCCTGCGGGAGCCGGTCGTAGCCGAGGAGCGGTTCGCCAAACAGGCGGCAGGGCGAGGGCAGTTCGCTCACGTCATCCTCCGATTGGAGCCTCTGAAGAGGGGAAGCGGGATTCGGTACACGTTTGCCGCCCGCTCGGATGAGATTCCGAAAGCCTACGAAACGGCGATCGAAAGCGCGGTTCGCGGAACGTTGACAAACGGACCGCTAGCGGGTTATCCTTTGGCCGACATCGGAGCCACCGTAACAGGTGGGTCTTATCATCCGGTAGACTCGTCCGAGCTTGCGTTTCGCGCTGCGACGGCTTCTGCGTTGCGCACGGCGTACAGCCTGGGTGTGTTTGACCTGCTCGAGCCAATCCTCGAGGGAGAGGTCATCACGCCCGGCGGGTATCTGGGTGAAGTGATGGAGGACCTGGCGCGTAGGCGGGGCGAGATTCAGGAGCTCCGCTCGCGGGAGATGATCCAGATTCTGAGGGTCTCGATCCCGCTGGCGGAAACCTTCGGATACACGACTCGGTTGCGTTCTCTGACCCAGGGGCGGGCAACGTATTCGCTGAAGGTGGCTCGCTACGCCGTGGTCCCGGATGGGTCGAGGGAGAAAATCATCAAGAGCAGAGGGTATTGACATGGCGAGAGAGAAGATCCGGATCAAGCTGCGAGGGTACGATCACGAGCTCGTCGACAGCTCGGTTCGGAAGATCGTCGAGTCGGCGAAGGAGACGCGGGCCAAGATTGCGGGCCCGATTCCGCTTCCTACGGAGCGTCGCGTGTACACCGTGCTGCGCTCCCCGCACATCGACAAGCGTTCGATGGAGCACTTCGAGCGACGGATTCACACGCGGCTCCTCGACATCAAGGAGCCGACCTCCGAGACGATCAACGCTCTGATGGACATCGAGCTCCCTACGGGAATCGACATCGAGATCAAGCTCTAAAGACGGAGGTTGGCGACGCATGGCTCGGGGACTCCTCGCAAAGAAGATCGGCATGACGCAGCTGTTCGTCGATGACCGCGCCGTAGGCGCGACGGTCATTCAGGCGACGCCGTGCACGGTCGTCCAGGTCAAGACGAAAGAGAAGGACGGCTACGACGCGCTGCAGCTCGGCTATGACGAGGTGAAGGAAAGCAAGGTCTCTCGCCCGATCGCCGGGCATTTCAAGAAGGCAGGCGTTGCTCCGCACCGCCACCTGTTTGAGGTTCGCATCGAGCGGATCGGCGAGCACAAAGTGGGGGACCGGATCGGCGTCGAGTTCTTCGCGGAGGGCGACAAGATCGACATCTCAGCGACGAGCCGCGGACTTGGGTTCCAGGGCGTCGTCAAGCGCCACAACTTCAGTGGCGGACCCGACTCTCACGGATCGAAGTTCCACCGGCGGGTCGGCTCGATCGGTTGCCATGTCCAGCCGGGGTGGGTCGTGAAGGGGAGAAAGATGCCCGGCCACACGGGAAGTGAACGGGTCACGGTCAGAGGCCTGAAGGTGCTGAAGGTCGACGCGGAGCGGAATCTGTTGATCGTCCGCGGATCGACGCCCGGTGCCCGAGGAAGCTTGCTTGAGCTAGGAAAACGCCATGGTTGAAGCCAAGGTCTACTCGTTCCAGGAAGGGGCCGAGCCGAAAGCGGCGGCCCTCGATGAGCGGTTTTTCGGGGCCGAGGTCAACGAAGACCTCCTGTACCGCATCGTGCGCACTCAGCTGGCGGAGCGCCGCCAGGGGACGGCCTCGACGAAAACGCGCGGCGAAGTCCGGGGCGGCGGCAAGAAGCCGTGGCGGCAGAAGGGAACAGGCCGCGCGCGGCACGGATCCCGCCGGTCGCCGCTGTGGGTCGGCGGCGGCACGACCTTCGGTCCGAAGCCTCGATCCTACGAGATGAAGCTTACGAAGAAGATGCGGTTCGGCGCGCTCATCTCCGCCCTTTCGGACCGGGCCGGCGAGGGCCGCGTCGTCCTCGTCGATCGGCTTGCGTTCGAGGAGCCGAAGACCAAAGCGGCGATTGCCCTGCTTGAGCGCCTGGGCGTCGGCAAGAACGCGCTCGTCGTCGTCAGCGGTCCCGAGTACGTGCGGGCGGTGCGCAAGTCCTTCACGAACCTGCCGTACGTGAAGTGCATCTCCGAGGCCGGGCTCAACGTCTACGACATCCTGCGGCACGATCATTTGGTGCTCACGGCCGGCGCGGTCGAGGAACTGCAGGGGAGGCTCTCGCATGCCTAGGATCGCCCATTCGGAAGATGTGATTCTCGCCCCCGTCCTGACCGAGGAGACGTGGCGGCAGATGGAGGGTCGGAAGTACGTGTTCCGCGTCGCTCTCGGCGCAAACAAGATCGAGATCCGCAAGGCGGTCGAGGAGTTGTTCAAGGTCAAGGTCGAGAAGGTCTGGACGGCGAACGTGAAGGGAAAGCCTCGACGCGAGCGAATGAACCAACTGCATGGAGAGACGTCGCGGTGGCGGAAGGCCGTCGTGCGGCTGGCCCCCGGAGATCGCATCGAGATGATGAAAGGATAGTCGATGGCGCTGAAACGATACAAACCTACATCAGCGGGCCGACGCCATGCGGAGCTCCCTGACTTCCAGGAGCTCACGGCGGTCGCCCCCGAGAAGAGCCTTCTGCGCCCGAAGAACAAGAACGGCGGCCGGAACAGCCAGGGGCACATCACGGCTCGTTGGCGCGGCGGCGGGCACAAGAGGCAGTACCGGGTCATCGACTTCTCGCGCGACAAGGACGGAATCCCGGCGCGCGTCGTCTCTCGTGAGTACGACCCGAACCGATCGGCGTGGATCACCCTCGTGTGCTACGCCGACGGGGAGAAGCGGTACATGCTCGCACCGGTGGAGCTCGAGGTCGGCGCGACGGTGGAAGCGGGCGAGAACGCCGAAGTCCGCGTTGGCAACGCCCTTCCCCTGGCGAAGATCCCGCTCGGCTCGGTGATCCACAACGTGGAGTTCTACCCGCGGAGCGGCGGCGCGATCGCTCGGTCGGCGGGGACGTCGGCAAAGCTGATCGGCAAGGAGGGTGACCGGGCGCACGTCCGGCTGCCTTCGGGCGAGGTTCGCATCTTCCGGACCGACTGCCGAGCGACGATCGGCGAGGTCTCGAATCCCGACCACAAGAACGTGAAGCACGGCAAGGCCGGGCGCGTACGGCACCTGGGCTGGAAGCCCGAGGTGCGAGGCACGGCCATGAACCCGGTGGACCATCCGCACGGCGGTGGCGAAGGGCGCGGACACGTCGGAGGGCCGAAGGTTTCGCCGACGGGCAAACCCGCCAAGGGTGGGCGTACGCGGAAGCGAAAGAAGCAGAGCAACGCCCTCATCGTGCGCCGACCCGGAAAGGGAAGCCGCTAGGAGGCCTCATGCCGAGATCAACCAGAAAGGGCCCCTTCGTCGAGGAGCGCCTTCTCGAGAAGATTCAGAAGGCCAAGCGAGGGGACTCGACCGAGATCAAGACGTGGTCGCGCTCTTCGATGGTCACGCCCGAGATGGTGGGGCTGACGATCAAGGTGCACAACGGGAAGCTGCACCTCCCGGTGTCCATTGTCGAGAACATGGTGGGACACAAGCTCGGGGAGTTTGCACCGACGCGGACGTTCCGCAGCCACGGTGGAATGAAGAAGAAAAAGGCGCCAGGCCTGACTTAGGAGAGATATGGAAGCACGGGCAGTGGCTCGTTTTGTTCGCATGTCGCCGCGTAAGGGTCGCCTTGTCATCGACGCGATTCGAGGCAAGGACGTCAACGAGGCGCTCAAGATCGTCCGGCTCTCGAGCAAGAGAGTGGCGCAGCCGATCCGCAAGACGCTCGAGTCGGCGATTGCGAACGCGGAGAATAACTTCGACGTGGACGTCGATCAGCTCGTCGTCGTACGGGCCACCGTGGACATGGGACGGGCTCTCCGTCGAATGCAGCCCCGTGCGTACGGACGGGCGGACATCATCCGTCACGCGACGAGCCACATCACGATCGTCGTCGGCGACAAGGGGCGTGAGTAATGGGCCAGAAGATCAATCCGGTCGGCTTCCGCATCGGGGTCACCCGAAAGTGGGTTTCGAACTGGTACAACCCAAAACTCGCACCGGTGTACATCGCCGAGGACAGCAGGATCCGAGACCTGATCCTCGACCGGTACCGGCGCGCGTCGGTCGCCGAAGTGAACATCGAGCGGTCGAAGGAAGACCGCGTGTCGATCGTCATCCGATCGGCGCGGCCCGGGATCATCATCGGCCGGGGCGGGAGCGAGATCGAACTGCTCCAGAGGGCGCTCGAGGATTTGACGAAGCGGAACGTCAAGGTGTCGATCCAGGAGATCGAACGGCCTGATCTCGAGGCCCGCTTGATCGCGCAGGACGTCGCGATCCAGATCGAGAACCGAACCGCGCCCGCTCGTGCCATGAAAGAGGCGATCCGCCGCGTGATGGGCGCCGGGGCGGAGGGCGTGAAGATCAAGACGAGCGGCCGGCTCGGCGGCACGGACATCGCTCGCTCGATCACGATGAAGGAAGGGCGGATCCCCCTCCAGACCCTGCGCGCGGACATCGACTACGGTCTGGTCGAGGCACGGACGAAGTACGGCAACATCGGCGTGAAGGCTTGGGTGTTTCGCGGCGAGCGGTCCCCCAAGACACGTCGAGATGAGGTGAAGTAGCATGGCACTCCTCTTCCCAAAACGGACGAAGTACCGGAAGATGCACCGCGGCCGCAGGACCGGAAAGGCGACGCGAGGCAACCAGATCGCTTTCGGCGACTTCGGAATCCAGTCGCTCGAGGCCGCCTGGATCACGCAGGCGCAGATCGAGGCGTGCCGGACGACGATCACTCGTACGACGCAGCGTGGCGCAAGCCTGTGGATTCGCATCTTCCCCGACAAGTCGATCACGAAGCACCCGGCGGAAGCGCGAATGGGAAAGGGAAAGGGCCCGGTCGATCACTGGGTCGCCGTTGTGCGTCCGGGGAGCGTCCTGTTCGAGATCTCCGGCCTTACCGATGAGCAGGCGAAGCGCGTTCACTACCTGGTGGGCAACAAGCTGCCGGTTCGGACGAGGCTGAAGCGGAGAACGGTTCTTGGAGGAGAGGTATGAAGGCGGGAGACCTGCGTGAGTTGACGCTCGCCGAGCTGGAGCATAGGGAGCGCGAGCTGAAGCGCAAGCTGTTCAACCTCCGTTTCCAGCGCGCGACCGGGCAGCTCGACAACTCGGCCGAGCTGAAGAAGACGCGCCGGGACGTGGCCCGCGTCATGACGGTGGCCGCGCAGAAGGGGCGGGAGGCGGGGCGATGAGGAAGATGAAGACGGGTCGCGTCGTGAGCGACCGCATGACCCAGACCATCGTGGTGAGTGTCGAAGAGCGTCGCCTTCACCCGAAGTACCGCAAGCACGTCAGCCGCTTCTTCAAGTTCCACGCCGATGATCCGCAGGAGCAGGCGAGCATCGGGGACCTCGTGCGGATCGAGGAGTGTCGTCCGCTGAGCCGGACGAAGCGGTGGCGGTTGGTCGAGGTCGTCGAGAAGGCGGAGGAGTAGCCATGATCCAGATGCAGACGATGTTGAAGGTGGCGGACAACTCCGGTGCGAAGGTCGTCCGCTGCTTCAACGTGTTGGGTCCGTCGAACCGCCGCATGGGCGAGATCGGCGACATCATCGTCGGGTCCGTCCGGAAGCGCCTTCCTACGAGCGACATCGAGAAGGGGCAGATCGTCCGTGGCGTGATTGTCCGTACGCGACAGGCGTACCGCCGCAAGGACGGGACGTACGTTCGCTTCGACGACAACGCGATCGTGCTGATCAACGCCCAGGGAGAGCCGATCGGAACTCGAGTCTTCGGTCCGGTGGCTCGCGAGCTGCGCGACAAGAAGATGATGCGCATCATCTCGCTTGCGCCCGAGGTTCTGTAGGGGGTTGCGATGAGAAAAGTGCGCAAAGGCGATCGGGTTCAGGTCATCGCAGGGAATGAGCGCGGGAAGACCGGCAAGGTCCTCGTCGTGCTGGATGAGAAGAATCGGATCATCGTCGAGAACATCAACATGATCACGAAGCACCAGCGCGCGACGCAGAACCTGCGAGAGCCGGGAATCATCAAGAGGGAAGGGCCGATTCACATCTCGAACGTCCTGCCGGTCTGCCCGGAGTGCGACAAGCCGACGCGGATCGCGTTCGTCGACGTTGACGGGAAGAAGATGCGGCAGTGCAAGCAGTGTGGGGAGACCTTCGAGTGATGCTGCTACGTGAACGATACGCGAAAGAGATCGCTCCGAAGTTGAGACAGGAGCTCGGAATCTCCAACGTTATGGAGCTTCCGCGGGTCGAGAAGGTCGTCATCAACATGGGCGTCGTGGAGAAGGACAACCCGAAGGTCCTCGAGGGTGCCGTTGCGAACCTCGCGAAGATCACGGGCCAGAAGCCCATTGTCACGAAGGCGAAGAAGTCGATTTCGGACTTCAAGCTGACGGCCGGAGACCCGATCGGGTGCAAGGTGACGTTGCGAGGCGAGCGGGCGTACGAGTTCCTGAACAAGCTGTTCAACGTCGTCCTCCCCGGCATCCGCGACTTCCGCGGTGTGTCGTCGTCCTCGTTCGACGGACGCGGCAACTACACCATGGGCATGACGGAGCAACTGACGTTCCCGGAGATCGAGTACAACGAGATCGTCAAGAACCAGGGCATGGACATTACCATCGTGACGACGGCCCGCGACGACCGTGAGGGGTATGCATTCCTCAAGGCGCTCGGGCTGGCGTTCAACGACTAGGGGGCGAGGATGGCGAGTAAAGCGCTGATCAACAAGTGCAACGAGACGCCGAAGTTCTCGGTCCGGAAGTACCACCGGTGCACGCTTTGCGGGCGTCCGCACGCCTACATTCGGGACTTCGGAATCTGCCGACTCTGCTTCCGTAAGCTCGCTCACAAGGGCGAGATTCCGGGAGTCATGAAGTCGAGCTGGTAGGAGGACATGATGATTCCGTATCCGATTGGCGACATGCTGACGCGTATCCGCAACGCGAATGCGCGGTTCCACGACGACGTGGCGATGCCGCACTCGAAGCTCAAGGGAGCCATTGCTGAGATCCTGGTGAAGGAAGGCTACATCCTGAGCTACGAGGTCGTGGAGCGAGAGCCGCAGCCGGAACTCCGGATTCGCCTGAAGTACCGAGGCGAGCGGAACCGGGCGACTCGGGCGATCAGCGACATTCAGCTCGTGAGCCGGCCGAGCCGTCGGGTGTACGCCGCGAAGGACGAGATCCCTCGGCCGCTTGGCGGCATGGGGATCTGCATCGTGTCGACGTCCCAGGGCGTCCTCTCCGGACGGGAGGCGCAGGAACGCGGCATCGGCGGCGAAGTTCTGTGCAAGATTTGGTAGGGTGATGTCGAAATGTCAAAGGTCGGAAAGGTACCCGTCGCAATCCCCGCAGGGGTGAAGGTTACCGTCGCGGCGGCGACGTTCACCGTCGAGGGGAAGCACGGACGGCTGACGCAGGACTACCGTCCTGACATGGTGGAGATCGCCGTCGGTGACGGCGTGGCAACCGTCTCCCGGCGCAAGGAGGGCAAGACCTACCGCGCCTACCATGGGCTGTACCGGAGTCTCCTTGCGAACATGGTGAAGGGGGTCTCGGAGCGGTGGCAGAAGGCCCTGCTCATCCGGGGGCTGGGGTACCGCGGGCGGCTGCAGGGGAACAAGGTCATCCTCGATCTGGGCTACGCGTTGCCGAAGGAGTACGAGCTGCCCGAAGGGATCGAGGCCGAGCTGCCCAATCCGAACGAGATCGTCATCCGGGGCGCCGACCGGCAGAGCGTCGGGCAGGTCGCGGCGGAGATTCGGCGGCTTCGGAAGCCGAACGTTTACGACGGCAAGGGCATCCGCTACAAGGACGAGATTGTCGTGCAGAAGGCCGGCAAGCTCGGCGGTCCGGGTGCCAGCGGCGCCTAGGGAGTGTGAAGGATGGCGAGGTCTAACCGGGCTCTGGAGAGGCAGAAGCGGCATCGCCGGATTCGGAAGCAGGTCATCGGATCCAGCGACAGACCCCGCTTGTGCATCACGAAGACGTTGCGTCACCTGTACGTGCAGATCATCGACGACAGCGCCGGCCGCACGTTGGCGCAGGCGTCGACGCTCGATCCCAGCCTGCGCGGCGAGGTGGCGGGGCCGAACGCCAAGACGGCGGTTCGGGTCGCGGCCCTGCTGGTCGAGCGAGCGGGGCAGGCCGGAGTGCGAGCGGTGGTTTTCGACCGCGGCGGACACCCGTATCACGGTGTGGTCTCGGCCTTTGCGGAGGAGTGTCGCAAGGGAGGATTGCAGTTTTGATCAGCCACGACGAGTTTGAGAACGAGATCATCGACATCCGACGGGTCAGCAAGGTCACGAAGGGTGGTCGGAACCTCCGCTTCCGCGTCACGATGGTTGTTGGAGACCGGAAAGGCCAGGTTGGAGTCGGCGTCGGGAGCACGACCGAGATTCCGCGAGCCATCCAGCAAGCGATTCGCGATGCGAAGAAACACATGGTGACCGTCAACATGGACGGCGACACGATTCCGCACGAGATCCACGGGAGGTTCAAGGCGGGCAATGTCCTCCTGAAGCCCGCGTACCCGGGAACGGGACTGATCGCGGGCGTGACGGTCGGCGCGATCTGCCGACTCGCAGGGATCAAAGACATCCTAACCAAGTCGATCGGGACGACGAACCCGTTGACCCTCTCGCGTGCCGCGCTCGACGGCCTCGCTCATCTCCGCGACCGACGCGACGTCGAGCAGCTGCGCGGCGTTCGCACGACCGAGGAGGCTGGGCATGCGGCTTGAGGATCTTCGCCCCACGAAAGGCAGCACCCACCGCAGGAAGCGCGTGGGCCGCGGGTACGGCTCGGGCCATGGAGGCCACGAGAGCGGCCGCGGAACCAAGGGACAGAACTCCCGCAGCGGCGGTGGGACTCGGCTTGGATACGAAGGTGGACAGACCCCGATTTGGATGCGCGTTCCGAAGCGGGGGTTCCACAACTACGCCCGAATCGAGTACGCGTGCGTGAACGTCGACACCCTCGAGGCTCGCTTTGAGCCGAACCAGGAAGTGACCCCGGAGGTTCTGGGCGAGATGCGCCTCGTGCAGGGGCGGAATCCCCGCATCAAGATCCTCGGCCGGGGCGACCTCTCGAAGCCGCTCACGGTCCGCGCGCATCGATTCGCCGCGGAGGCCAAGCGGAAGATCGAGGCGGCGGGCGGCAAGGCCGAGGTGATCTAGCCGTGTGGGAGAAGTTCACTAGCCTGTTCAAGGTTCCGGAGCTCCGGAAGCGTATTCTTTTCACGCTCGGGGCGATCATTGTCTTCCGGATCGGAACCCACATCACCGTCCCGGGAGTGAGCCGCGCCCTCTTGAGTGACTTCTTCACGCAGCAGGGCGGCGGCATTCTCGACTTCCTGAACATGTTCACGGGCGGCGCGCTCCAGCGGTTCTCGTTGTTCGCGCTCGGCGTGACGCCGTACATCAACGCGTCGATCATCTTCAGCCTGTTGACGTCGGTCGTTCCGAAGTTGAAGGAGCTTCAGCAGCAGGGACGCGAAGGGCGCCGGAAGATCACGGCGTACACTCGATGGGCAACCGTCGTGCTCGCCCTGATCGAGGGTGCGTTCATGACGAGCCTGATCCGCGGCGCGAGCACCATTACGTCGCCGATTCTCTTCTACGCGTCGACCGTCATCGCCCTGACCACGGGAACTCTCTTCCTGATGTGGCTCGGCGAGCGCATGACCGAGAACGGAATCGGGAACGGAATCAGCATGCTGATCATGATCGGCATCCTGTCGCGCTTCCCCGCATCGCTGAACTCGATGTGGACGAGCATCAGCACCGGGTCGGCGCACCCGCTCTGGGGCGTGGCGTTCATCGCCCTTCTGATCGTCGTCATCGCCGCGATGACGATGGTGCAGCAGGGGCAACGGAAGATTCAGATCCAATACGCGAAGCGAACGATGGGCCGTCGGATCTACGGCGGACACACGTCGCACCTGCCGTTGCGCGTCAACCAGGGCGGCGTCATCCCGATCATCTTCGCATCCGCCCTGCTCAGCCTCCCCGTGACCCTCTTCCAGGCGATTCCTGCGCTGAAGGCGTACCTGCCGTGGGTCGAGTCGGGGAGCCCCGTCTATGTGGCGGCGTACGTACTCCTGATCTTCTTCTTCACGTACTTCTACAGCTCGATCGTCTTCGATCCGAACGACGTGGCAAAGAACGTGCGTGAGGCGGGCGGGTTCATCCCCGGGGTGCGCCCCGGGCAGCCGACGGCCGACTACATCGTCAGTGTGATGAACCGCATCCTCCTTGTGGGAGCCGTATTCCTCGCGGTCGTCGCGGTGCTGCCGTACCTGCTGTCGTGGGCGAGCGGCCTGTCGACGATGTTCCTGATTGGCGGCACCTCGCTCCTGATTGTCGTGGGCGTCGGCATCGACACGGTGATGCAGATCGAGGCCCACCTCGTCATGCGCCACTACGAGAGCCTGACGAAGTCGGGGCGACTCCTCGGAAGGAAGAGCTGATGGGCGCGACGCGGATCGTGTTCCTCGGCCCGCCGGGGGCGGGCAAGGGAACGCAGGCGAAGCGCGTGGTCGGCGAACTCGGCCTCGAGCACCTGTCCACGGGCGACATCCTCCGCGATGAGGTGGCCCGGTCGACCGGGCTCGGGAACGAAGCGAAGGGGTTCATGGACCGCGGCGAGCTGGTTCCCGACGGCCTGATCATTGACATGATCGGCGGGCGCATCGAGCGGGCGAAGAAGGGCTTCGTGCTCGATGGGTTCCCGCGGACGGTGGCTCAGGCGGAGGCGCTCGACCGAATCAGCAAACTGGACGCCGTCGTGAACATCGACCTGTCGCGCGCCGAGGTTGTTCGGCGCCTCACGGCGCGGCGTGTCTGCCGCGCCTGCGGGACGATCTACAACCTCGGCTTCAACCTCGCGGCGGGGACGGCCCGGTGCGAAGCGTGCGGCGGCGAGCTGTACCAGCGGGACGACGATCAGCCGTCCGTCATCGAGAACCGCTACGACGTGTACGAGCGTTCGACGGCGCCGCTGATTGCCTTCTACCGTGCGCGTGGCCTCCTGAGGCCGGTGGACGGGAAGTTGGGCAGCGATCGGGTTTTCGCAGAGGTCATGCGGATCCTCGCGGCATGATTCCGCTGAAGTCCGCTGCGGAGCTCGAGGTGATGCAGGAGAACGGAGCGCTCCTGGCGGGCATCCTCCGGCGGCTGTGCGACGATGTCCGGCCGGGAAGGACGACGGCGCACTTCGATCGGCTGGCGCGTCAGCTGATCGCGGAGTGTGGGGGCGAGACGGCGTTTGACCGGCTCGCCGGGTTCCCGGGCGCGATCAACGCCTCGCTGAACGAGGAGATCGTGCACGGGATCCCGAGCGATGAGCGGATTCTCGCGGAAGGGGATCTGTTCTCGATCGACATCGGCATGGTGCGGCGCGGGTTCTGCGCCGACATGGCGACGACGGTCGGGGTCGGAAAGATCAGCGCGGAGGCGCAGAGACTGCTGGAGGTCGGGGAGAAAAGCTTGTGGGAAGGGATTCGGAACGTTAGAATCGGCAACCGAGTGTCGGACGTGTCCCACGCGATCGGTTCCTACGTGGAAAGAAGCGGGTACCACGTCGTGCGAGAATACGTCGGGCATGGGATTGGCAGGGAGTTGCATGAAGACCCCCAGATCCCGAACTACGGTCCGCCGGGGCGCGGGCCTCGTCTTCGCGCGGGGATGACCCTCGCGATCGAGCCGATGGTCAAGACGGATCCCCTTCCGACGGAAGTGCGGGACGATCGGTGGACCGTGGTGACGGCGTGTGGAGGGCTTTCTGTGCATTTTGAGCATACGGTCGCGCTGACCGAGCAAGGGGCCGCAGTTCTGACTCAAGGAGGTGACGCAAGGCGCAGTGTCGACGAATGAGACTCGCGACAAGAAGTCGGACGTGATCCGGCAGCGGGGAGAAGTCCTCGAGAGCCTGCCGAGTTCCATGTTCCGAGTGAAGTTGCCCAACGACCACGTCATCCTGTGTCATATCTCCGGACGGATCCGGAAGCACTACATCAGGATCCTGACCGGGGATCGGGTGATTGTGGAGATGTCGCCCTACGATCTGACGAAAGGGCGGATCGTGTATCGCGAGGGGTAGTTCGAGGTGCGCCGACGGCGATGAAGGTTCGAGCCTCAGTCAAGAAGATGTGTGCGAAGTGCAAGGTGATCCGGCGTGAAGGTCGCGTCCTCGTGATCTGCCGGAATCCCAAGCACAAGCAGCGGCAAGGGTAGGGGGAGAGGAATGGCGCGTATAGCCGGAGTCAATCTGCCGAGCAACAAGCGGATCGAGATTGCGCTGACGTACATCTACGGAATCGGGCGGCCTCGTTCGGCCGAGATCATCGAGAAGGCCGGGATCTCGCCCGACGTCCGCGTGAAGGACCTGACGGAGAACGAAGTGGCCAGCCTCCGCCGCGAAGTCGAGCAGCACGTGGTGGAAGGGGATCTCCGGCGGCGGGTGTACGCAAGCATCCAGCGCCTGAAGGACATCAACTCGTATCGCGGCACTCGGCACAAGAAGAGACTTCCGGTTCGGGGGCAGCGCACGCGGGCGAACGCCCGCACGTGGAAGGGTCCGCGTCCGGCCAAGGCCGGGAAGAAGAGGTAACGATGGCGACGAAGAACATCAAGCTCGAACGCGCTCTCATCCACGTCCATTCGACCTTCAACAACACGATCATCACGGTCACCGATCCGGGCGGTCACCCGGTGGCGTGGAAGAGCCCCGGAGTCGTCGGGTACAAGGGTTCGAAGAAGGGGACTCCGTACGCGGCTCAGATCGCTGCGGAGGCGCTGGTCCGCGAGATGAAGGACTACGGCATCCGGAGCGTGGCCATCCGCGTGAAGGGGACCGGATCGGGACGGCAGTCGGTCGTCCAGGCCATCAAGGCGTCGGGGATTCGCGTCGAGGAAGTCAAGAACGTGACGCCGGTTTCGCACAGCAAGGGGAGACGATAATGGGACGCGACACGGGCCCGAAGTGCAAACAGTGCCGCCGGGAAGGCGAGAAGCTGTTCCTGAAAGGGGACCGCTGCTACTCGCGGAGCTGCGCAGTCTCGCGGCGGACGAATCCCCCCGGAGAAGGCCCCAAGAAGCGGCGGCCTCGACGAAGCCAGTTCCTCCTGCACTTGCGGGAGAAGCAGAAGACTCGCCGAATCTACGGAGTGCGGGAGAAGCAGTTCCGCATCTACGTTGCGCAAGCGAAGAGCGTCAAGGGCGCAACCGGGACGGCGCTTCTGTCGACGCTCGAGCAGCGGTTCGACAACATGGTCTACCGCGCCGGCTTCGCGGCGTCCCGCCAGCAGGCCCGACAGATGATCATCCACGGGCACTTTGAGATGAACGGCCGCGGGACGAACATCCCCTCGCTGATCCTGAAGCAGGGCGACGTCGGGTCGGTCAAGGAGATCCGGCGCGAGAAGGTCAAGGCCATCGTGGAAGCCAACCTTGGCCGCGATGTGCCGCCCTGGATCGAGCGCAACGCGGACGCGATGAAGTTCCAACTCATCGCATCCCCGGATCTGACGCGGACCGGCCTCGACATCGCTGCGAACCTGATCGTCGAGTACTACTCCCGCTAGGAGGAGGTTTCGATGGATGAGTTGGTCTTCCCGAAAGAGATCAAGGTCGAGGAGCTTACGGATACGACCGGGAAAATCATCATCGGACCGCTGGAGCAGGGGTTCGGTACGACGCTCGGGAACGCGTTGCGACGCACGCTGCTCGCGGCGATTCCCGGGGCGGCGGTCGTTCGGGTGCGATTCGCGGGCAAGTACCACGAGTACGACACCATCGAGGGCGTCAAGGAAGACATCCTCGAGATCATCCTGAACCTGAAGGGACTCTCGCTTCGGGTTCGCGAGGAAGGCGTCAAGCGTCTGACCCTCGAGAAGAAGGGCCGCGGCAAGGTGACGGCGGCCGACATCAACCTGCCGCCGGGCGTCGAGGTGGTGAACCCCGATCTTCCCATCGCAACCCTGAACGACAAGGGCGTGCTCGACATGGAGATGGAGGTCGAAACCGGGTTCTCGTACCTGCCGGCGGAGCTGAATCGACCGGAGGACGCGCCCCTGTCCGTGATCCCCATCGACGCCGACTTCTCGCCCGTCAAGCGCGTCAATTTCGTCGTCGAGGATACGCGCGTGGGAGGCAAGTCGGGCTACGAGCGCCTCGTCATGGAAGTCACGACGAACGGCGGGATCCGCCCGGAAGAGGCGCTGTCCGAGGCCGGCCGGCTCCTCATGCGGCACTTGGAGCTCTTCCGCAGCTTCTCCGAGCACCCGTTCGGGATGGCGACGGAGGAGGCCGAGGGCGGTGAGGAGCACGAGCTCTCGGTCGCGCTCCTCGATCTGGAGATCGACCAGCGGGCGTGCAACCTCCTTCAGGAGGCGGACATCACGACCCTGGGGCAGCTCCTTGCAAGGCCGAGAGAGGAACTGCTCGACATCCATGGGTTTGGAGCGAAGACGCTGAGCAAGGTCGAGGATCGCCTCGCGGAGCTTGGGTACTCGCTCAAGAGCGAAGGAGAGGTTCACGATGCGTCATAGAGTAGACATCGACAAGATGGGCATGCTGCCGAGCCACCGGCGCAGCGTGCTCGCCAATCTGACGAACGCGCTCATCCTTCACTCGAAGGTCGACACGACCCTTCTGCGGGCGAAGGCGAGCCAGAAGTTCGCGGAGCGGCTGATCACCCTGGCCCGGCGCGGCGACCTCCACGCACGGCGCATCGCGTTCTCTCGCCTTCGGGACAAGCAAGCCGTCGACAAGTTGTTCACCGACATCGGCCCGAAGATGCAAAACCGAGCCGGGGGGTACACGCGCATCGTGAAGCTCGGCCCGCGACGCGGCGACGCCGCCGAGCAGGCGCGGCTGATGCTCGTCGAGTAGCGGCGGCACAGAGAGACTGGCAGACGACGGAGACTCCGCACCGCGGAGTCTCTTCCTTTGTCGCAGCGGCCTGTGGCCTGTGGTGTGTAGCATGTAGGGAAGGCCACGCGGCGCAGCGCCTCTCACCACGAGCTACTGGCCACGGGCTACGAGCCGGCCGTCCGCTCACTTCCCGAAGCGTCGCCCGAGCCGCTTCACCATGTCGGCCGTCATGGTCGCGAGGGTAAACGCGGGACGCCAATCCCACTCGTCGCGCGCCAGCCGATCGTCCAGGCTCTTCGGCCAGGAGTCGGCGATCGCCTGTCGGAAGTCGGGCGCGTACTCGCAGACAAACGAGGGAATCAGCTTCTTGATCTCGGCGGCCAGCTCCTCCGCGGAGAAACTCATGCCGGCGACGTTGTAGTCGCAGTGGTGCGAGAGCCGCTTGAAGTCGGCGTCCATCAACGCGAGCGTCGCGTGGATGCAGTCCGGCATGTACATCATCGGCAGAACCGTGTCGGGGCGGACGAAACACGCGTACCGCCCGGTCTGGACCGCCTGGTAAAAGATGTCAACGGCGTAGTCCGTCGTGCCGCCTCCCGGAGGCGTCTCGCTCGAGATGATCCCCGGGTACCGCAGACCGCGGACGTCGAGCCCGTACCGGTGCACGTAGTAGTCGCCGACCAGCTCGCCGGTCACCTTCGTGAGGCCGTACATGGTCGTCGGGCGAAGGACGGTGAGCTGCGGGGCCGGATCCCTCGGCGTCTCCGGGCCGAAGACGGCGATCGAACTCGGGCAGAACACCCGTTCGACGGACCGCTCCCGGGCCACTTCGAGGACGTTGGCCCAACCGCTGACGTTGACCTCCCAGGCGAGCTCTGGATGCGCTTCCCCAGTCGCGGAGAGGATCGCCGCCATGTGGTAGATCGTGTCGATTCGGAGATCCGCGACGAGCGAGCGGATCCGCTCGCGGTCGCGAACGTCGGCGATCTCGAACGGCCCGCTCGCGACCGGCGATGCGCCGTCCGGGCGACGGATGTCGGTCGCGATGACGTTCGACGTGCCGTGGCGCTTGCGGAGAACCGGCGTGAGCTCGGACCCGATCTGCCCCCCCGCCCCGGTGACCAAGACGCGCTGCATGCTTCCTCCTGCCCCGCTCGTAGTGGAGGCGAGAGTTTACGCGATGGGCCAATCCGCCGGTAGGGCGGGGCTTGCCGTTGCGTGCCCCGGTGCTTTCGCTGAATCCGCGAGCGTCGGGCGTTCTCTCGTTCCACACGGGGAAACGCGACCCGCCGTAGCTGTGGTAGACTGGCTTGGGAGATGGGCGATGCGGGTCAAGGCTCGGGGTGGGAAGGAGGCGGAGAGGAACGGGAACGAGCGAACCTCTCCCTCCGCTGGGGGCTCGTCGCGCGGGGTGCCGGAGTGCCTCGATTCGTGGGTGATCGTGCGTGGGTGATCTAGGCGAGGGACTCGCCGTCTCGATCCTGGCCTTGGCTGCGATCTTCGTGTTCTTCGGGATTCTCTATGGCTGCGTGGTCTTCGTGAGTCGACGTGCCGCAGGGCGAGCCGGAGGGATCCGCGCCCGACCGCCTCTCCGGGAACGAGAGGCGGAGATCGTGGCGTTGCTCTCAGCGCTGTACGCCTCGCTTCCTCGAATGACGGACGGCGAGTACGTCCTCCGACTGGGTACAGAAGAGAGGATTCTCCGCATCCGCGCATGGTCTTCCGGTTGTGGGATTGTCGAGACCGCAGACCGATCGCTGGACGTGCGGATCCGGGGTGACGATTGGACACCCGCGGCGCCCTCGGGCAGAACATCGGAGCCGGGGCCGAAGTCGCGCACCGACTCCGAGGGGTGACCGAAAGCGGCCAGGCATGCGAGCCTGGGCGGTGCGGTGCCCCTGCCCTTCGGGTCCGACGGGGTGCGTGAGGGATCGGCCCGCGGAAACGCCCAGGGGGCGATGCGGCGGTCCCGGGGAGTCGCTCGGAGTCGCCGAGCCCGAGGTTGCCGGTCGGGGCTCCTTCGGAAGGGTACACTGCGGGGCGGACGAAGGACTCGATGAAACGGGTTCCAGGCCGCGCGACAGGCGGAGGTGAGACTCTGGCATCGACAAGAATAGATCTGAACTGCGACATGGGGGAGAGCTTCGGCGCTTGGCGGATCGACGTCAGCCCGGCGCTCTTGGAGAGAATCTCCTCCGCGAACATCGCTTGTGGGTTCCACGCGGGCGACCCGATGGGGATGGAGGAGGCCGTGCTTTCCTGTCGGGAGCACGGAGTCGCCGTGGGCGCGCACCCTGGTTTTCCGGACCTTGTGGGGTTCGGACGACGCGAGATGCGCGTGAGCGCGGAAGAGCTGCGGACTGACCTCCTGTACCAAGTGGGTGCGCTGGCCGCGCTCTGTACGAGCGCCGGCGTGGAGCTGCAACACGTGAAGCCGCACGGTGCTCTGTACAACGTGGCGGCGAACGATACGCACCTGGCTCAGGGGCTCGTCGAGGGCATGCTGAGCCTCCGACCGCGCCCCATCCTGCTCGCGCTGTCCGGGTCAAGGCTCGCGCAGATGGCGGAAGAGGCCGGCCTGAGGGTGGGACGGGAGGCTTTCGCGGATCGAGCGTACAACCAGGATGGAACCCTGGTCTCTCGCTCCGTTCCGGGGGCCTTGATCCATGACCCTCATGTGATCGCGCGGAGAGCGGTTCGCATGATCCGGGACGGTGAAGTGGAGACCCTCGACGCAGGGGTGATCTCCATCCGAGCGGACTCGATCTGTGTGCACGGAGATACCCCCGGAGCGACGGAGATCGTGCTCCGTCTGGTCGACGCGCTCCATCAGGCCCGGATCGAAGTCGTCGCCCTGCGCGACCTCGTATGAAGGGACTCGACGCCGTCGACTTCCGCTTCCGCCCCATGGGCGATCGGAGTTTGCTCATCGAGTTCGACGAGCTTATCAGCCCGGAGATCCATCGCCAGGTGCGGGCTCTCTCGCAAGCGATCGAGGAGGCGGAGATCCCCGGCGCGCGCGAGGTGATCCCTGCCTATCGCTCGATGGCGGTGCACTACGATCCGCAAGAGACCTCGATCGAGGATCTCTGCCTGCGGATCCGCGAGTTGGAGAGCAGGCCGGATGCGCATGACGTCTCGGGGTCTCGACGGGTTCGGGTTCCTGTCTGCTACGGCGGAGATTTGGGCCCCGACCTCCCGTACGTGGCGCAGCACAACGGGTTGACGGAGGACGACGTGGTGGCGATCCACTCCGGCGCGACGTACCTCGTCTACATGATCGGGTTCCTCCCCGGGTTTCCCTATCTCGGAGGAATGTCCGGCAAGATCGCCACGCCCAGGCTGCCGGAACCGCGAACCAGGACACCGGCCGGATCGGTGGGGGTTGCCGGCACGCAGACCGGTGTCTATCCGATCGAGTCGCCGGGCGGATGGCGGATCATCGGCCGGACGCCCATCGAGCTGTTCGTCGCCCACGAAGTGCCCCCCGCGCGTCTCTGGATGGGGGACTCCGTGGAGTTCGTGCCCATCTCGCGTGCCGAGTTTGATGGGATCCGAGCGAGAGCGGAGACGGGAGAGCCCCAGTGGGCCCAGATGGGGGGGCCGTGAGCATCGAGGTGCTGGACCCGGGTCTCTTGACGACGGTCCAGGACCTGGGACGCGCAGGGTACGAGCGGTACGGGGTTCCCCCCGCGGGGGCGGCGGACCCGTACGCGTTGCGGCTCGGAAATCTCCTTCTGGGGAACGAGGAGGGCGAGGCGGGCCTGGAGGTGACCCTTCTCGGGCCGACGCTACGCTTCGAAGAGGACTGCTGGATCGCGATCACGGGCGCGGACCTGGGAGCGCGCTGGAACGGCGCGGAGGCTCCGTTGTGGGAAACCCTCCCCATGCGCGCCGGCGACCGGCTATCGTTTGGAACTCCCAGGAGCGGCGTGCGTGCCTACGTCACCGTGGCCGGTGGAGTCGCTGTCACCCCTGTCCTGTCCAGCCGGTCGACCTACCTGCGCGCGAAGCTCGGCGGCCTGGACGGCCGCGCGCTGAAGACGGGCGATCGGCTGCGCATTCGGGCGATGCCGGCTCGGCATCGGCGACTGCCCGCGAAGTTCGTGCCGATGTACGACTCGTCCCCCTTCCACGTCGTCCTCGGACCCCAGGAGGAAAGGTTCACGCAAGAGGGTATCCACACATTCCTCTCCTCCGCATATGAGGTGCGACCAGACTCCGACCGAATGGGAGTACGCCTGGAAGGACCGAGAATCCGTCACGCAGGGGCGGCCGACATCATCTCGGAGCCCGTATGCACGGGCGCGATCCAGGTGCCTGCCGGCGGCGAGCCCATCGTCCTTCTGGTGGATCGGCAGACGACCGGGGGCTACGCGAAGATCGGAACCGTCATCTCTGCGGATCTACCGAGGCTCGGTCAGGTGATGCCGGGAGACCAGCTCACGTTTGCCGCGTGCACCCTTGCCGAGGCGCACCGGCGGCTCCGCGAGCGGGAAGCCGGTGTCTCTGAACTCAGGAAGTCGATCGCAGCGGGCGGACTCGACTGCCGCAGAACGCTGCAGGTCAGTACCCCGACTCGCACCTACGCCGTGGAGATCGATCGACAGGCGGCCGGGCGGGTCTCCGTACGAGTGGACGGCACGGCGTACGATGTGGCCGTGGAGGCGCAGCGCAATCGAGTGCCTCCAGACGCAGGTGAGCAAGGCTGACCGAGCGCGCGTGCGGAGCGGCGCTTACTGCAGCCGAGTCCCCGTTCCGGGCATGAGAGGCGGACGAGCCGATCGTTCTGCACCTCGAGCGGTCGGCAGAACGGCAGCGAGGCCCCAAATGACGACGAGTCGATTCTGGACGGCGCTCAGGACTCGAC
>Ga0209079_10000077_pt1 | contig 46108 bp, 53 predicted proteins | sample PPLLaktember2015_2_FD_187259 | JGI IMG/M metagenome (GOLD analysis project Ga0209079, IMG submission 187259) | Freshwater sediment microbial communities from Prairie Pothole Lake near Jamestown, North Dakota, USA - PPLs Lake P7 Core (6) Depth... | ecosystem: Environmental > Aquatic > Freshwater... | reverse complement strand
ACACCTGAATGTGACCATTGCCCATAATCCCGACATAAAACTCTCGTCCCTCGATATAGCGTTCCACCAAGGCGCCGGTCCCAACGCTGTGATGGATGAATGCAACCCGCTCTTTGAGCTTCTCATCATCTTCCACAATCGACGCTTGGGAGATGCCCAACGACGCTTCTTCGCTGAGGGACTTGACGATGAGAGGGAACGTTAGCTCTTTGGGTCGCTTCACGCTCCGACTTTGCGGTACAACCATGAAGTCGGGATAGGGAATCCGGTGATATGAAAGAACCTTTTTCGTAAGCGCTTTGTCGCGCGCCAACATGAGCCCGCGGGGATTACAGCCGGTATACGGCACGTGCAGCAACTCGAGGTATGACACAACATTCTGATCATACACCGATATCCCGTCGAACTCTTCGAGCAGATTGAAGGCAATGTGCGGACGCCATGCTTCGATCGCTGTCCGGATCACCCCTAAATCGCTCTTCACTCCGAGTGGGTGCACCTCGTGGCCCAATTTCCTGAGCGTCGACACGACATCATATTCTGTCTTCCATCCGACCTTGCTCAGATCATGGCCGTTCAGCTCATCCGGCGGTACCAGATCTTCATGCATCAGGACGAGAATACGCAACCGCCTCATAGGGCCACCCGATGTCGGCCGCTACGCAGATAATTCATCGTGTGCACCGTTAGCAAAATGGTGAAGTCCAGTTTGGCCTGCTCTGCTGCCACCGACACACGAAGGTCCAATTGGCGACACCGTTGGATCATGTCCTCCAACACCTGGTCGATGGTGTACTGATACTCACCCGTCCAACTCGCGACCTTGCGACGCACCTCCCGGCGAAACCGGTTGAGAAAAGCCGACGCACTGGGCTTACCCGGTTGCGCCGCCCCTTCCGAAAACAGCCGTTTGAGGTCGGGATCGTACAGTAATGAATGTTCCACGCCATAGTGCGCACGCTTTTTCTCATAATGTTCACGTAGTGTCTTCTTGAGGCTGGGGAGCGGATCGATCTCGTCGGTGGTCACAACTACCGGCTCGGCCCCGGCCAACTCCTGCATCAACGCATCCACATATTTCAGCTTCTTCAGCACCGGCCATCCGCGATACCGGTCATGCCACGTGGAATCCGGCGTGAGCCACACAGCAAAAGTCTCGGCGAAGTCTTCGTCCGGATGACTCTGGGCGTACCACACATCGAGATGCCGGACGAAACTCCGGCTGTACGGCCGGGGACTGTAGTACTTGGGATAGGCCTGGGACGATTTGCCGAAGATGGCTTGCCGCGTGCGACGGCGGCGGATGCGATAGGCATTTTCAATCGCGTGGCCGGCTTCATGCCGCAAAATACGCAGGCACCAATCAGGCGTACCACCTTCAACTTCAAGCATCTGTGCCAACTCAAGTTTGGCCAGGCGCGGATGCGCCAGATAGAACGGAATGGCAATGCCCGGCACGCCATCCGGCGTGAACCATTCATTCGACAGCCAATAGTGTGGACGAAACCGCAAGCGCCGGGATTCCAGCTCACAGTCCAACTCGGCAATCGGCCCTTCCAGAAAACTGCCCTTGATCTCCAGATTGAGCCGGCCCATCGGCAGATCCAACAATTGGTCGTCAGACCACCCGACCCACTCCGGATCAATCAAATCATGTGCGGGATGTTTGGTTATCTCAAGAGCTGATCGATGCATCGTGCAACCGTCTCGTACGTTCTCGACAAAATAATCGCCCTACTTAAGAAACTATAGCATTCGAAGTGGAATTCGTCGGCCACCGGGCATGACTTCGCCTGTTTATGACGAAAGAACGAAATATTTTGTCACTGAGCGTACAAGAATGAACCAGGGAGCGAGAATATTGAGTCGAAAATTACAAAAGATGAGGCAATCGTGCCGCGAAGCGAGGAATCGAATCGCAAATGTGATCCACAACCGATACAACATAGGCCTGCGCCAGTTCGACATCCTGTTCCCATGTGGGAATCGCTTCATGCAGATCGAGGACCGGCTCGTCGCGATCACAACACAGTTGATTGAAGAGTGGGATCGATAGTCCAAACAATCGCTGCACCGCTTCTTGATGGTCGCGCCCCATCGCCACGACACAGTCCGCCTCATCAAGTAAGAATTGTGTCAGCTTGCGTTGAATGTGCCCGACAGGGTCAGCGCCACGCTCCAGGAGCCTGGCACGCACGATCGGATGGATCGATTGTGGCTTGGCCTCAATCCCGGCGGAGCCGACACAATACACGCCTTGCGGCCCAAGATACCGCTTGAGTGCATACTCCGCGACCAGGCTCCGAAAGATGTTACCGGTGCAGACAAAGAGAATTGATCTTACTGAATGTTGCACCATCGTCGTTCCACTCCGGCTCCATCGACAGCCGCACAAGCGAGCAGGTACAATCGCCCCATGCTTTCATCACCAGTTCCCACGACGCCCCTCGCAAAGTTAGACGAGGAGACGGAAAAGCTCCAGACCCGACTCTGTCGCCTGGTCGGCCAAGCCATCGCCGACTATCGACTGATTGAAGACGGGGACAAGATCATGGTCTGCCTGTCCGGCGGGAAGGATAGTTATGGTCTACTCGACATCCTGCTTCTCCTGCAACAGCGTGCACCGATTCACTTCGACCTCGTTGCGGTCAACTTGGACCAAAAACAACCTGGCTTTCCCGCGCACATTCTGCCGGAATACCTGACGAACCGGGGCATTCCGTTTCACATTGAAACGCGCGACACCTACTCCATCGTGAAGCGTCTGATCCCTGAGGGCCAGACTACGTGTTCCCTCTGTTCGCGACTCAGACGCGGGCACCTCTATCGTATTGCCTCTGAGTTGGGCGCCAGCAAGATCGCACTCGGCCACCACCGTGATGATATCAATGAAACACTGTTTCTGAATCTCCTGTACACAGGCAAGCTCAAAGCCATGCCACCAAAACTCCGTTCAAAAGACGGCCGGCATCTTGTGATTCGCCCGCTTGCCTTTGTGAAGGAGATAGACCTGGCCCGTTATGCGGAACTCCGGAGATTCCCGATCATCCCCTGCGATCTGTGCGGATCTCAGGAAGACTTGAAGCGGAAGGAAGTAAAGGCTTTCCTCCGTCAATGGGAGCAACGCTCACCCGGGTCCTCTGACAGCATCGCGGCGGCTATCGCCAATGTCGCCCCGGCGCTTCTCATGGATCAGCACCTGTTCGATTTTCAAACGCTTCGTACGGCACAAGACAGTACCGGCGAAGGCGACGCCTGGTTGGATGTTGAGGCACACCCACCGCTGTAGCTCCGCAAAGGATCTTACGCTCGACAGAGAACCGAATCACTTCAGATATTGTCGAAGAATGAGCGTCTCGTCTGATTCTAACGACGGCCGAAGTTCCGACCCACCACTCTGGTCGATAGGACTGGCCGTCCTCGTCATCCTCGCCGCCCCTTTGATTTTGTATTCGCTCGCGCCGTCAGGTCCACTGCGCACAGGGGACACCATTTTCTCCCAAGGTCAACAGCAAGTCCGCGTCGTTGTTCCCGGAACAACTGTAGGTCCTCAGGCACTGGAAACCTGCCTGCTCGACCCTGATACCCCCCTCATCATTCTCGAATCGCGAGATGAGCGGGAGGAAGGTGAGATACTCGCCACTGTACAAGGCAATCCTGTTTCCGAATGGCCGTTCTGCCCACCCCACACCCGGGTACGTGTGAACACTCATCAGATTTTTCAAAAGCCTGATCCATTGGATGCGCCCAAACGAGGGCTGTCGTGGATTGTTGGAAAGTGACGGTAGGACTCGCGTCAGGGCTTCAGCTTTGACACAAACTGCTTCCGAAACTTGGCGACCTTTGGATTGACCACAAACTGACAGTAGCCTTGAAGCGGATTTCTGGCAAAGTACTCTTGATGGTATCGTTCGGCCTCGTACCACGTTGTCGCGACAACGATCTCAGTAACTACAGGATTAGGATATAACCCTTGGGCTATGACCGCGGCTTTGACCGCCTCGGCCACCTGCCGCTGCTCAGGAGAATGGTAGAAAATCGCGGAGCGATACTGCGTGCCTTCGTCGTTGCCCTGGCGATTCAACGTCGTGGGATCGTGGATCGCAAAAAAGATTTCGATCAACTCCCGACAGGAGATGAGCGTGGGATCATAGGTGACACGCACCGCTTCGGCATGGCCCGTCCTTCCGCCACACACCGCTTCGTACGAAGGATGCTCAAGGGCGCCTCCGATGTAACCGGATTCAACAGAGAGTACGCCCTTGATTTGGTCATAGACCGCCTCCAGACACCAGAAGCATCCGCCCGCCAGAGTGACGACTTCGGTTCCGGTGCTCATCGCGTAGCCGTCCTTCTACCGCGTCCCAGTTGTCTGCTTCCGAATCGTTCACTTATCTTCATTACGTCAGGCTCTCCGGCATACTAGTCGTCTTCTTCCTCTTCAATATCCTCAATACCCTCATAGCTCATTTCTGGAAACGCGGCAGTAGCCTTTTCACAGGCAGTTTCTATCATTTCCTCAGCATCTTCAGCCGAATCAGCGTTGACCAAGAATTTGACTGTAATCGCATACCGTTGCTCCACTCCACACTCCTTTCGGTTCCACTGCAAAAATGAAATGGCTGAGAACGAGGGTCACGAAGAGACTCTCCGTTTCATCCTGTCTAGTGTCGGTACTTTGTTACAGCGAGAGGGAGCATGTCAATCGGTAGTCCCCCTCATGATGTGCTCCCAGCTGGCACCCCAAGCCAAATTGAGACCGCCCATCGAGGCATGAGTTCAGCCGAGAGTCGTCTTGATTGGAGGTATAGTCAGGGAAAGGAAAGGAGTCCGGCACGTATTATTTTCGAAACGGATGGGCGTGGGGCATAGGTGGTGAAAGGTCAGGCCTGCTGTTCCTGCTCAATCTTGCGGATAATGGCAGTGATTTTATCCTGCTCCCCTGACTTGATATGTGTGAAGGCCAACCCGAATGTCTTTCCTTCAACCCAGCGAACGATCGCTTCATCGATCATGATCGGCCAATCGAGGTCTGGAATATGAAGACGACATTCAAACTTATCCCCTTGGCCGACAACCGTTCCACTTTCGATCTTGCACCCTCCGATAGACAGATCGAGCGTTCGTCCATTCCCTTCGCTCTGGCCGCCCGAGAAGGTGCTTCGAAACTGCGTGGTGAAGCGAGGTTGATTCCGACGCTCATCGGGACTCGAGAAGCCAGTCTCAGCCGACTTCTTCTCAGACTTGAGCAGCGGAGCCATTTTTTTCACTGCTGAAATTGGCATATCGACAAACTACAAATTCGTTTGACGAAAAAGACTCTCACATGAGGCATCCCTCGGCATGATTTTCCGAAGGACGCCTCGCGGAGATGCCGACTCTGGCCTTCTACTGCTTGACCTGAAGCAACATGTGGCCACGCCGATTTTGTTGATAGCATGACTCGGCGTGATCAAAGCAAAACGGCTGCTCTTTACCGAATGACACGATCGCGACTTGCTTGGGATTGATCCCGGCTTCATGAAGGTACGACTTTGCTGCCTTAGCCCGCTTGTCCCCAAGAACCATATTGTAATCGGTAGTTCCCCGTTCGTCACAATGGCCCTCAATTTTCAAGACAGCACCAGGATGATCCTTCAACCAGCTCGCATCACGGTCCAGTGCTTCCATAGCGGCATCAGATACGGTCCACTGATCGTAACCGAAGAATACGTCCTGGAGTCCTGCTTCAATGGCCGCCTTCTCTTCCTTCGTCAACTCGGCGCGCCGTCTTACGGTGACATCAGAAGGATTTAGGGAGGCTCGATATCCACTTTGAGCCAATCGCTCTTCATCGGGATTCTGAGAAAATCCTCTGAGTTCTCCTGATGCGCCCCCACGTGCCGTTCCTGGGAAATTGGGATTGACGCCCTCCCCATTCCAAGCCTTCGATTTATCTGACTTATCTGATTGCGCCGACGTGACATCTCCATCAGACTGAAGCCATTTCATACTACAACCCTGGCTCATGATCATGACCAGCCCTAACATGACTACGCTACCCACAGATACATTTCTTCCCGTCATACAATTCTCCCTCAGTTAGTAAGTCCTATCGAGAAACGATCGTCATCGCTCCTAGTCGAATGAGCACGAACTCCAGTTTCTATAAGAGGCTTTCGCGTCCCTGCATGGTGACGACCGATGCAAATCGTTAGAACAACTATAGCACCAGGCTGAGAATTGTCTTCCCCAAGAGAGGCCTCCCTAGGTCACTTCCCAAAATTTTCGATTGGGGATGACAGGGACCCCCAAAATTTGACTCAAAATACCCTGGAGAGACTTAGGCTGGCGGGCGCAAGATATTAATTTATACGAGCAAATACTGATACTTGAGGACTGTAGCGAGCAGGAGGGAGGGAAGGACTGAGCGAACGAGATACCGAGCTACTATAATCCACCATTCTGCTTGGAGGAAACTAGCGTGAAGCCCTGCGGTCCGACCACCGGGCCGGTCGCATAATCGTCCCCAATCCGGCAACGGCACAGATTAACGCCAGCATCGCAAGACCCACAGCAAGAAGAAAACCTGCCTTTACATCATGCAATACGGGGATCGTCATCGCTTCCTCCCAATCTATTTACCCACACCGCCATCCACACGTGCAGTACCAGGCGCCCATGGGCTCTTCTTTTTGGAGGATCCGACCACAGCAAGGACAAGAACGAGTCCATCGCCACCGAGCTGATATTGGAAGCTTACCAGGCCAGTTCCTTCCATGTCTCACTTTTCGGCGATAATCACCCATGGAACACCCCCCTACCGGAACTGTCCTTACTATAGAACATGGGCTATATGAATACTATTCCCCATTGGCGGGAGAAGGGTGTGGAAACTAACAGGGAATTGAAGGCACCGGGAATGGTACGCTTCTTACTTCTCAATCACTTAGCAGTCAGTCTCTTCGAGTGGTGCGCCCGGCAGGAATTGAACCTGCGACCTACGGGTTCGAAGCCCGGCGCTCTATCCAACTGAGCTACGGGCGCACGCCGACAGTTCAATCACTTCTGCGGCAGAAATGTCAAGGATGACCGGGTTACTACCTTATATTTCCACATATTTCCACACAGAGGATGGAGAACTACTCGATCTACGGCTGGACGGAAGAAAGAATCGTCTCGACGATTTGATTGATAGTGCATCCATCGGTGGGCACAACATGGTCGGCGGCCTCCCGATATTTGGGCGTTCGCACCGCCAGGACTTCCTCAATCTCCTCAACGAATGACTTGGTGCCCGTCAGTGATGGGCGCTGAGTGTCACGCCCGATGCGCGAAGCGATCGTCGCGACAGAAGCGGTCAGCCAAAACAGCACGCCGTTCTTCTTCAAACAATCCACGTTCTCCTGACGAAGGATCGCCCCTCCACCCGTATCGATGATAAATCTATCTTGTGCGGAAAATTCCCGGCAGACCGTTGATTCAAGATCGCGGAAATGTTCCCACCCATGCTGCGCGACTATCTCCGGAACTGATCGCCCAGCCCCTCGAACAATTTCCGCATCAGTCGAGACCTGCGGCCATCCGAGCCTCGCAGCCAGTACTTTCCCAACCGTACTTTTCCCCGTCCCACGATATCCGATCAGCACGATATTCATCGGAAACGAGACTCCAACACGGCTCGCATGACATCCGCTGGAGCAGTGTGATTAGTCCACAACTCGAATTGCGCGGCTGCTTGATGCAGAAACATTTCCAACCCGGGGATCGTGACACATCCTGCCTGCCGGGCATCCTTCAGCAATTGTGTCTCGCGCGGATTGTAGACAATATCCATAACGGCCAGTCCTGGGTGTAAAAGCGACGCCGGCACGCAGGTCCCATCTGTCTTTGGAGACATGCCGATCGGAGTACAGTGGACCAGGATTTGCGCAGCAGGAAGGGTCTTCGCCAACACGCCTTCGTCGAGGTGAGCCTCTTCCACTGAAAGCGACGTCTTCGATCTAAGATCCGCCGCCAATCGCGACCGTTCACTCGCGTCCACGCCGAGCAACGTTAACCCGGCGAGTCCAGACTCCCCGGCAAGTGCAAAGGCAATCGCTCGAGCAGCCCCTCCCGATCCCACCATCACGACCCGTTTTCCTGCAAGAGGCCCCACCCCGCCACGAAGCGCGCGCAGCGCACCGGTGGCATCGGTGTTATACCCAATCAGCGTGCCCTGCTTTGCCACGATCGTATTGATGGCCCCGATGTGCCTAGCGGTAGGGTCAATCTCGTCGAGAAACGGGATCGACGAAACTTTATGAGGGATCGTGACACTGGCGCCGCGAAATCCACCCAACGCACGGAGCCCCCTGATCGCCTCACCGATCGCCTCGACTCGAAACGCGAGGTACACCAGATTCAGCCGGAGTTGTTGAAACGCTGCGTTGTGGATGGCGGGAGAAAGCGAATGCTCGACGGGATTTCCGATAACCCCGCAAAACCCTGTGTGTGCGTCAATCTCCATAATTCGGTTCACCTGTACTCTAGGGCCAGTGGGACGGCTCACCACACTGTCATTCCACCATCAATGCGAAACGTCCCGCCGGTGACCCATGCCGATTCGTCCGACGCGAGGTACAGAACCATGTTCGCCACTTCTTCAGGTTTGCCCGGACGGCGGATCGGATAGTGCGACAAGATCGATCCCAGCTGATCGGGATTGGCCATCAAAGGAGCGGCCATCGGCGTATCGATCAGGCCCGGATTCACCACATTGCAGCGAATGCCATCGGTTGCGTAATCAATCGCGATCGATCGAGTGAGCGCGTCGAGCGCTCCTTTGGAAGCCGCATACGCGGACAAGAGAGGGATGCCGACCAGACTGGCAACCGATGAAATATTGACGATAGATCCGCCAGCCTGCTTGAGCATTTCTGGAATCGCCGCCCGTGTCATACGGAACACTCCGGTCACATTCACATCCAGCACATGTGCCCAGGCCGCATCACCCATCTCATGAAGGCGCTTGCCAAAATCTCCGATGCCCGCGTTGTTCACCAACACATCGATTTTTCGAAACGACGCTAACGCCTGCTGCACCACAGCCCGTGCATGACTATCATCCGTCACCGACCCGGCGACAGCGAGCACCTTGCCGCCATGCGCTGAAATCTCACGTACTACCCGATCGAGTTCAGCCTGGCGTCGGCCCGTAATCACGACAGCCGCACCCTCTTCGGCAAACCGCTTGGCGACGGACTCCCCAATGCCGGCATTCCCGCCCGTAATTAATGCCACTTTTCCGTCCAACCGTTTCATGATGCCGCCCCTTCTGTATCACTGTCCCCGAGGGACTCTGAGAGAGCCGCCTCCGCAAGATCCGGCTCGCGGCCGACCCCCAGCAGACCCGGCTCTACCTTCCTCGCCACCGTGATAAAACCTGAATGGGCCACCATCCGATGATCAGGACGAACACTTCGCCCTAAAACCGACCACGTACGGATGAGGGACTCGAACGTCTCCACCATGCCAAACACCTTCGCCCGCTCAAGCGCTTCAACGGTTTGAACGACTTGTGGAACCGTCGGCACAAAACTCAGATAGATGCCGCCTGACCGCAAGGCTTTGGCCGCATGCGGCACGACCTGCCAGGGCTCCGGCAAATCAAGCACGACGCGATCAAACGGGGTACCGTCCTCTAATAGGTCAATCCCCTCGTAGGCACTCTTCCTCAAGGACACAAGATTCGGCGTCGGGCCCAAGTAGCGATTGATATTCGTCAGCGCCGTTTTTGCAAAGTCTTCCCGCAAGTCGTACGTCACCACAAGGCCCTGCGGCCCCACAAGACGTAAGAGCGCCATGGTCAGTGCACCGGAACCGGTCCCGGCTTCGAAGACTCGCGCGCCCGGATACACGTCCGCCCACATTGGAATGAGTGCCAGATCCTTGGGATACAGCACCTGCGCGCCACGTGGCATTTTCAGGACGTAGTCGCCGAAGGTCGGCCGCAACGCCAGCATCTTCTTGCCCCCCGACAAAGTCACCACCGTGCCGTCGGAACGACCGATCATGTCGTCATGGGGAATCTTCTGCCCGCTAAATTGATACGTCTCCCCGGCCTTGAGCGTCAGCGCGTACTGCCGCCCTTTCTTGTCGACGAGATGGATGCGTTCGCCTGATAAAAGTTGTGACATGGGGCGGCATTCTAGGGGGTTCGTTATCCCCTTTGCAACCGATGATAGGGGGCACCGTAGTCAGCCTCCCCCTCTATCCCACGGAGTGCGCACCTCTCACAATATCAAGCCCAAAAATGATTCCCCTGTTCAGTGAGAGCGACTATCTATATAAACCACGAACGATGGTCGCAGAGAGAAAGAGTGAGGCAGATCGGCTGCACGCAGTGCAAATCCTACATAGTTGCCGCATTCGCATCACACCTCGATTCAGATTCTCTCATTAAGGCCCCCTAATCTTGCTGCAATATCTTCAGGATCGCGCGTCCGCCTTCTCATGTTCAATCCAGCATCACTCTTGCTTCGTAGAAGGATATGAGAGGTAGAAATAATGGTGAATCTTCTTGATCCCAGGCAACTCTAACAGGAGTGAACAGATGCGAAACCAGGAGGCAAGAGGTGAATCGATGGAACATGCAGACCTGCGGACAACAGAAAACATAGACGACCAGACCACGACAGCCGACGTCGACACCGACGATTCTGACGCCAGCGATGCGATTGAAGCGATCGGACGGGAAGCGGAAGTGGATGCTGAGCCGGCGGAGAAAGACATGGAAGCCGCCACGCTCAAGACAAGTCCTGGCGCGAGCCCCTTCCTCTTGGAATCGCTCTACTTTCGCTCATTCGGCGAGCGCGCGCTCCTGACACGAGAAGAAGAAATCACCTTGGCGAAGCGCCTGGACGAAGGCTCGCGCCGTATTCGAGTGGCATTGAGGGAGACGCTGAAAGTCATGGCGCGCGCGAAGCGCACCCCCATTCTGCTGGAATCGACAAAGTCCCTGCAACTCGCACGCGGGCTCAGCGGATTTTCCGCCACCGCGCTCGATAAAGTCGAGCAGGCAATCCTGAATATTCTGAAACCTGCGAGCCGGGAGATGAAACCGGCAACCACCATCGCGAAACAGCTCAAGACCGTGCTCGATGAAATTCGGGCCGCCCGGCTCGTCTTGGAACGAGGGAAAGACGAGATGGTCCGTTGCAATCTCCGCCTGGTAGTGGATGTCGCGAAGCATTACACCCATCGAGGTCTGACCTTGTTAGACCTGGTGCAGGAAGGGAACATCGGATTGATGAAGGCCGCCGAACGGTACCAACACCGGAAAGGCTTCAAGTTCAGCACCTATGCGACCTGGTGGATCCGTCAAGGGATCACGCGGGCCCTGGCAGATCAGTCTCGGACGATCCGTATCCCCGTGCACCAGACGGAGGCTTCCAGCCGGATTCTCCGAGTCACGCGTCGACTCGGACAACAGTTCGGCCGTCCTGCCAAACTTGAGGAGATTGCCAACGTACTGCGAATGAGACCTGAACGGCTGCATGAAACCGTGCAGGCATTTCAGGAGCCAGTCGCCCTCGAACGGCCCGTCGGTGACGGTGATACGGAGTTCGGGGAGATGATTCCTGATCACCAAGTACCGCCACCCGATGCACATGTGCATCGTACCGAGATGACCCAACAGCTGGATCGCATCTTGGGTACCTTGACCCCGAGAGAACAGACGGTGATCCGGCTCAGGTTCGGAATCGGGCATGATGAGCCCTGCACCCTTGAGCAAGTCGGCCAAAACCTGTCGGTGACCCGTGAGCGGATCCGGCAAATCGAGGCCAAAGCCTTGAAGAAGCTCAAAACTCCGGAAATCAAAGAGCTGTTTGCGGCAATCAAGTAGCCCTATCCTCTCAATCAACAGGCGCACGAGTTCAAGAATTCGTGCGCCTGTTCCGTCTTTCCCCGACCTCTCAGGTATGAGAGAATGCGATCCACGTTGGATCCGTGTCTCCGGCTTGTTGAAGGACACCGATGAAGCAGCCCCAACCAATCGTCAGGTCTCTGTTGCCACAGGCTGTGATGATCCTCGTGATCACGGCCCTTGGGACCTTCGTATGGAACAATCAAGCAACCGCTGACGAAAAACCCCTATCGGTACCGGCCGTCGTAGCCAAGGTGCGCCCTTCCGTCGTGACGATTTTGACGCGTGGTATGCCCTCAGCTCCATCCCTCCATGGAACACAATCAGGTTCCGGCTCAGGCATTGTGATCGATACAACTGGCTACATCCTGACGAATAATCATCTGGTGGAAGGGGTCACGAGTCTCGTCGTGGGATTACCGACCGGACGACTGACGCCGGGACGCGTAGCTGCGCGGGATTTCCTGCTGGATCTCGCATTGGTCAAGATCAATGCGACGGATCTCGTGCCAGCTACACTGAAAGCATCTGCAACCTTGGCGATCGGAGAAACCGTGATCGCGATCGGGAACCCCTTGGCCCTCAAGGGAGGATCGACTGTCACCGTGGGAGTCGTCAGCGCACTGGAACGTTCGGTTCTAACCCCGAACGGCGAGACTTTGTACGATCTGATCCAGACTGATGCTGCTATTAATCCCGGCAATAGCGGTGGCCCGCTCGTGGATTTATCCGGCCAGGTAGTCGGCATCAATGTCGCGATTGCGCCATCGGCCCAGGCGATCAGTTACGCGATTGCCATTGAAGCCGTCTATCCTCACATCCATTCTATGATGCTTCGTGGAACCATCTCTCGTCCGGACTTCGGGTTTACGCCGGTGACGGTCACTCCGAGTGTCGCCGCCAGCTTCGGATTGGATGCAGAGCGCGGGATTCTCGCTCTGAACGTTGATCCGGCCAAGGTCGCCGGCGCAGCGGGCTTGCAAACGGGAGATGTCATCACAGCTTTGGATCAACGCCAGCTCTACAACATGGGAGACTTCTGGCATAGCGTGATGCAGGAAGACGAGCAACCATCCCTTCACATGACAATCCAGGGGCGTACCGGCCAGACCACGTTGACCATGCCACGGCCAGCGGTGCAGAAGTTCATGCCATGACAACACCGGTCGCTCTAAGCAAGTCTAACGTCGCTGACCAATCCAACATACCTTGTCTCCGCACTCCGACAGAATTGCTCTGGTTTTCTTCGCCCGTCCGCTACGCTGACGCATGGGACCTTCAAATGCGCCTGCATCACGAGAGGGTCATGAACTCAAGATCCGATACCATCCTCATCCTTGAGCACCAACCGGTATATACCGTCGGCCGACGAGCCCTGGTTTCGGATTGGGGAGGCGACCCCACGGCGACCCACGTGGACGGAATCGAGATCCACCACGTCAACCGGGGCGGCTCTGTGACCTATCACGGGCCCGGGCAACTCGTGGCGTACCCTATCCTTCGCCTGACAGACCATGTGAGAGGCGTACGGGCTTACGTGGAACAACTAGAAGAGGCTGTGATCCAGTGTCTGCGGCAGAGCGGGATTGCCGGCCATCGAAAAGAGAAGGCCCCGGGTGTCTGGGTCACAAATCCCCAAGATGCCAAAATTGCATCGATCGGGATTCGTGTGGATCGAGGCGTAACCACGCACGGGGTTGCCCTCAATGTGGACATGGATCTCTCACCATTTCGAGGGATCACTCCCTGCGGCCTGCAAGGCTGCCACGCAACTTCAATGGCTGAGGTCGTCGGTCGACCGGTTTCTTCAATGACCGTGGCGCAGTCGCTTCTAGATCAACTTCAGCTGATATTGGCGCTCACTTGGACCGGTTCACCGGCACCCATCGAATTCCATACTCGTATATGATCATGAACTCTACATTCTCTCCGGAAGCAGATTGAGGGCAATATGAAAGAATTCGACAATCCGACCTTTCGACTGGCCGTCTCCCAGTTTGACCAGGCTGCGGAAACGATGCACCTGGATCACAATCTGCGTGAGCGGCTCAAGCAGCCGCAGCGGTCGCTCGTGGTCAGCATTCCCGTGCGGATGGATGACGATCGCGTTGAGGTCTTCACTGGATATCGCGTACAGCATGACTCCTCGCGCGGCCCGTCCAAAGGCGGTGTCCGCTATCATCCTGACGTAAACCTCGGCGAGGTCGCCGCACTCGCCATGTGGATGACGTGGAAATGCGCCTTGGCCGGGTTGCCCTACGGCGGTGCCAAAGGTGGCGTGGCTGTCGCGCCCAAACAGTTATCCCGCGCGGAACTTCAGCGGCTGACCAGACGCTACGCCGCGGAGATTTTCCCCTTAATCGGCCCCGATAAGGATGTACCCGCACCCGATGTCGGGACGGATGCGCAGGTTATGGCCTGGATGATGGACACCTATAGCCAGCAAGTCGGCTACGCAGTCCCTGGCGTGGTGACGGGGAAACCTCTTTCGATCGGCGGCAGCTTAGGTCGGGAAGAAGCGACAGGACGAGGGGTGGTGTATGTCACGCTGGAAGCCCTCCGTCATCTCAAACTCTCCATTGATCGTGCCACGGTGGTGGTCCAAGGATTTGGAAATGTCGGGGCGCACACCGCCCTCATCATGGAACAGGAGGGAGCCCGAGTCATTGCCGTGAGCGATGTCACCGGCGGGCTCTACAATGAGAAGGGTCTCAACATCCGGGAGCTCCTGGACCGCTACAAGACAAGGGGCCAGGCGCTCAAAGATACCAAGATGGGCGATTGGATCACGAATGAAGAGCTGCTCCAGCTTGAGTGTACTGTTTTGGTCCCAGCCGCTTTGTCAGAGCAAATCACTGTGCACAATGCCGCAGCCCTTCGGTGCCGGATCCTCGCGGAAGGCGCCAATGGCCCTACCACACTGGAGGCCGATCGGATTCTCGAAGACAAGGGTATCTTTATTATCCCCGACATTCTGGCCAATTCCGGTGGCGTCATTGTGTCCTATTTCGAGTGGGTCCAGGACCTTCAACGGTTTTTCTGGAATGAAACGGATATCCGAAAACGCCTCCAGGACATTATCACGTCGGCGTTTCACCAGACCAAGCTCTTCGCCACTGAAAAACGGGTCTCCATGCGGATGGCAGCACTGATGAACGGAATCGATAAGGTCGCCCAAGCTCATTTGCAACGGGGTCTGTACCCTTGAGCCGGTCCTTTTTCATACCAATCCCTCTTCCCTCTGGTTCATCATGAGGGACTATGCCTTAGCTGCCATCGCTGGAATCTGGCTCGCTGATGGGTGCTCTTTATTGTTGGCACCTCGTTTCATGGTTGAGCGCCTGCGGGAGGTGATCCGCCAACAGCCAGCAATCTGGACCTGGCAGTGGTTGTCCGTCGTCGCGGGAGCCGTCCTACTCATCGCAGCCCTGCCACTCACGTACCAACCCCTGTGGCTTATCACCGCCTTAGTCATGCTCATCAAAGGATTGTTCCTCGCTCTAGGACCTGAGGACTGGAGGTCACGTTTGGTTGAGTGGTGCCTGAACCGGGATGATGTGGATTACCGGTTTGTCGGTATCGGTTTATGCACACTTGCCGCACTCCTTCTCCATGCGCTAGGGTGGATGGGACAGGCATAGCGGGAGGGGTAGAGAATCATGACCGTGAATCGTGCTGCCATTACATCGGCCTGGGAAACACATTGCAGTGAAGGCTGGCCAACCTTTGCCAGCCCGAATCAGGGACAGCTGATGACACTCGATACTGTCATCAGCGGCTGCGTCGTATTTTTCTTGGACAGTCCGGAAGGTTTAGACCGTCAGCGAGTCGAGATTCTGAAAGATTGCCTGGCGGATCTTGAAGAGGTGACATCGGAGTTGGAAACGGATTGCCAACCGTACTTCGTACGCCTCCATCGTCTCGGTGAACTGCTGCTGGCCACCACAGTGACCGCCTAAGGCGGGTCTCGCGTTGGCGCCTCTCCGGCTCACGATTCTTCCCCCTCCCAGTTGGACCTTTCTTGCAAGTTCAGCTTCCCTTGGATAGAATGTTTGAAGCTTCATGAAGCCTGCCTATCCTTGAAATGATCTGAACAATCCGTGCGATCAACTGACACATTTGATCTGTGAAAGGGGAGACGATGAGGAAGAAATATGGATTTCCTGTGCTGGCCTGGATGCTCATCGCGATCCTCACCAGTGCGACCTCATCGTTGCATGCCGAGCCCTATGAGTTGAGCAAAAACGATGTGATGGAATCAAAGGAGATTTCCAGCGCGACCGTATCGCTGTTCGGAGTGAAGTTAGGCGACTCCGAGGCGAAGGCGCTGGAGGTCCTGGTGAATGAGAAGATTGCCGGGATCAAAGCGGAACAGGAAGCAGCATTCATTTTCCTGATCGATCAGCGGAAGCCCACCGGTCCAATGGCTGGCGTCCGTGTCCAGGATGGGAAAGTGGACCTTATTTTCATCAACAACCGATTCACCCACAAGGCTCGCGGCATCTTTAGAAATGTGTTGAACAGCGAAAGCCCTGAAGACATCCGGAAATTGTTGGGGAAAGAAGAGTACGGGGATGAAAACGTGATGGGCGCCGTCATGGCCTATGACAAGCAAGGTTTTCAGGTAAACTACCTCGGGAAGGACGTCAATATCGAATTTTCTACTCCCCACTAGATCTCTGCCGTGTAGCTAATCCCCCCCCCACGCGATCTATCGCGAATCGACCGGTTCTCCGTTCTTACACGTAATAGCAGCAGGGCTGGGAGCCGTGCCGCTTCATGAAACCCCAATGGAGTCCTGATGTCGTGTCGGGCCAATGCCGACCAAGCCCAAGATCGCCGACATCGACTGATTTGAGAGGACACCACTGTGGCGGATGGCGCGGAGACAAGATCGGCTTCTCGACGCCCATCAAGGCCGTTACCACACCATCCACACGAAAGATGGGCCAGACGACATTCGAAGGCTGCGCGCTGAAAGATCCCTGCGGGCAAGGAAGAAATGAAGAGGGACTTACTGCACCGTTGCAGTAGATTTGAGTCCGAAATCAATGAGACTGACGGCGGTGTTCCAGCGACGGTTGGAGTTTAAAATCACGAGCAACAAGTCGCTGCCGTTCTGTGAAACTTTGGCGATGAGGCAGCGGCCCGCTTTAGATGTGAAGCCGGTCTTGACGCCCTCCACGCCGGGAATGCGGCCCAACAGCCGATTGGTGCTATGCAAGAGATACGCACGGTGGCCGCTGATCGGTGTGATAACCTCCCGTTCCTCGCGCACGAGCGCACGGAAGATGGGATTCTGTAGCGCCACCTCACTAAGCTTAGCCAGATCCTCGGCCGTCGAATAATGCTCCGGTCCATCAAACCCACAGCCGTTGCTGAAGTGGGTATCGGTCAACCCGAGTGCGACGGCTTTCGCATTCATGAGCATGACAAACTGCTCTTCATCACCGCCGACATGTTCCACCGCGGCCAGACAGGCATCATTGGCCGACACGATCAACATGGCTTTGAGCAAGTCTTCAAGTTTGAACACTTCTCCTGCACGGAGCCGCAGATGGGTTTTAGGCGCACGGGCGGCGTTGCGACTGATGGTCGCCTGATCATCTAACTTTCCCTTCTCCAGAATCACCAGCGCAGACATGATTTTCGTGAGGCTCGCGGGTGAAAGTCTCTTGAGAGATTCATGCTGGTAGAGCACGCGGCCGGATCGAAGCTCTTTCAAGAGAATGCTATGAGCGGGAGCCACTCTCCAAGGAAGACGGTCTCCCGAGGTACTCACGGCCCGAACCTGGCGCTTATGTTTATGGCTATGCTCGGCCTGGGCGTCGAGAGGAATTCCCAAGATCATGGTTCCGAATATCGCAGCCAGAGCCGTTGACGTGAGTGAAAATGACTTGACCAATGGGATGCTCCTTGCCCAGGACGGTAGGCTACGGGGACACATTATAGCGGGTAGGATTCCCGTACTTTCCCGCCACGAACACCGCTATCAATCACTTTATGAAAAAACCGCAGGACATCCGCGAGATCAATCCAAAACCCGCAGTTCAGACAGCGCGCAAAGAGCCGCCGATTCATGAGCGTATAGTGACGCTCGACCATCATGAACCCTTTGCATTTCAAGCAACGCATACCATCGCGTCTACTGCGGCATTATCGAAGTCGATTGAGGACAACCGCTAAGCATCCGGCCAGAAGGCCTCCACCAAGAATGGTTGTGCCGAAGGAGACCACCGCGGTGGTGCCTGCAGCAGGCTGGGTCCCTTCCAACAGATCACGAATCCCCCCCTGCACCATGAGGACCGCAAGGGTCATGACTGAACCCATTGCAAACCACCAGGTAAATGTTCTCAGGGGCATTACGCTCACACGAACAACAATGAATCGTAGAATTACACCTGTCGGCCACTCTAACGAAGGGTCCAAGACCTGTCAAGAAGTGCCGGCATTGCGCGTCTCGCAGAGAAGTCACCGCTCAATCGAGGCGATTGGCGCAGGTTTCACCACCTTCAGCCCGCGATGGAGAAATATTGAAACTGTCCCATTTCCATTATCGGCGGTCACCAATCCTGGTTCTTCGACTTCTTTCGAGGTCACCCAGAATGTCGCCAGTGCAAACGGTCCCGCCTTCGTAGCATAGTTCCTGGGGGGATAGTGAAACGTTCCGTCACCTTTACCAAATAGGATTGACAGATCGTTGGACTGCAAATTCGCAATCGCGACATCAAGGATCCGATCGCCGTCGAAATCACGCGTGACGCCTGAGATAGGACCAGCGTCGGCGCCAGAGTCTTTGCCCGGCTGAAATGTGCCATTGCCATTTCCAAGGAAGGTTGTGAAACAATCCCGTTCACCATTGATCACGAGCAAGTCGCGTCGGCGATCATTGTTGAAATCGGCGAACGTGGCAGAGAGGGGACGTTTGCCGGTCCGATAGTCTTTAGGGTCGCGAAACGTTCCATCTCCGTTACCCAACCAGATTGAGACGGCATTGGACATGGGGCCACCGTTGGTGACGACCATGTCGACCTTCCCATCCCCATTGAGGTCCGACAGCGCAACAGATGTGGGCGTATCACCATATGTATATTGTGCCCCGTGATGGAACTCGGAGGTTCCGGTCCCGAGAAACACTTTAATCTTATCATTGCGGAGCGCGACAACGACATCGGGGTGACCGTCCCCATTCAGATCCTCGATGGCCAGGGCCACCGGTGTTCTGTGGACAGGATAGTGCGGTCCCTCTTCGAACTTGCCGTTTCCTCGACCCATCAGAAATGCGATTTCGTCTCCGCCAGAGCAGGCCAGCACAATATCCGCATGAGTATCGTGGTTAAAATCCGCCATGACCAATGTCCGTGGCTCCAGACACACTTTGATTTGGGTCTGGTCGCTGAAACTTCCATCTCCATTGCCCAGGAGGATTGAGAGGGTGTTGCTGGAAATATTGGTTGTAATGAGATCTGTGAACGTATCGTGATTGAAATCGCCAGTCGTAATCGAGGTGGGATTTTTTCCGACTTTATAGCTGGCGTAGTAGTAAAGGAGATCGGGCGGTTGATAGGGATCGGCCTTGGTACAGGACCACATCCCGATGGCCAGGACACAGCACATCGCGATTTTCATGGTGTGAGTCTTTTGATAGAAGGCACGAAGAGAGACAGGTTTCACAACTTCCTTTTTCACAAGAATAGGCCGATAGGCCTACTGGCTCCCAGCCTATTGCCCCATGCAACCAAAACGTTGGACCGCCGGAGTATACAGAGGGCTTGTTTCACCATGCAATCAACCTTATTTCTTCCATTGATATAAGAATCAGCCTTGTTGATCTCACGAGACATGCGCTAGAATGGGGCTCACTTTGAGGAGGATGCAATGAGTAAACTAGTGAAAGTGGACATCACCATGTACGGGATCGCCGAAGTCCTGAGCTGGTGTCACGACCGAAACAAAGGCCGCATCGGGGGAGTCGATACCGAGGGCTTCCAGAAGATGAAAACATTACTGGCGGAGAAGCCGCAATCGGCGGACTACTTCACCCTCGATCAGTTCTGGAAGAAGAAGGTCGCGCTCGATTTGACAGAGGATGAAGTGGCAACGATCGATCGGTGCCTGTACGATATTCCGAATTTCGACAACGAACCGCTTCCGCAGATCCGCCATAAATTCTGGCCGCAAGCGGTCGGCGCGATCTAGCCAAGAGACTTTTCCCCCGGAATCGTTCACGCGATTCCGGGGATTCTCACTTATCAGGCGCAGTGCCGTTGCTCTCTGACACAAAAGTCAGTGTTGGTGTATGCGTATGACTGACCACAGGGGTACGGTGAAGGTGGACGAAGGCTGCATGGAGGGCTAGAGCGCCCCTTCGCCTTTGAGATACCTGCGGAACCGACCCATGAGATCAGCCCCAAGCGTGCCCCCTTCAGGCTTTTTCGCGTCGGGATCGGAAAAATGCCCGCGGATTTCCTGTAAGCGCTTTTCAGCCTGATCGTTCCCCTGAAGCCGCTTCGTCTTGGTCAACGCCGTATCAAATGCGTCAAACGTCAGCTCGTTGTAGCCGAACGATCGAATGCGTTTCACCGCTTTCATCATCGCCTGATTGCGAAACGTCGTCAGGGAATCCGAGTCGATCTCGGATAAGCCCAGCTTCCTGGCGCGACGCTCAGCCGCCTTTCGAATGCCACTCCTCACGAAATCAGGCGAGGTCTGGAGCCGCTTCCACGCCTCATCTGACCAGGCCACTTTCTGCTGGGGCGCCTCCCACAATTGCACGACATTCGTTTCATCGATAGTCGAAAACCCCTTTTCTCGGGCCACCTCTTCCGTGTCGTGCCGGATCATGTCACTGACAAATTCGAGCGCAATCGGTGGCGAGTCTTTGATCTTCTGCTGAAGGAGCGCCAACGCGCCCTCGCTCCAACTCAACGGGGGCAACTCTCGCTCACGAGCATCAGCCATCGATTCGACTCGATCAAGCAAATCGATATTGACTTCCATATGCCCGCCTTCGCGAGCCATCTCTTCCGCAATCTGCTTGATCATCCCGCGCATGAATTCGGGAACGGCCTCGAGCCGTGCTTTGGCGGCCGCAGTCCAGGGCAACTGCCCTTTCTCCATGGCCTCGGCCGCCGACGCCATACCGGTCGCGCCACCCATCGACCCCATCATCTGGCCCTTGAATTGGTCCAGCTTGATTTCGTCGATCTCCTCGTAGCCAAGTTCCCGCGCCTTTTTTTCAGCTAATCGACGGACCATGCCGCGAAGAAACACCGGAGCACGTTCCATGCGCTTCAGCGCACCATCGGTCCAGCGAATCTCCGAGCCGGAAGATTCAGCAGAATCTGAGGATGACATGGGAGCTCCTTCTCACTCGCTATTGGTTCAGCAACTCTTTGAGTTCTTTACCGGCCTTAAAAAACGGCACGCGTTTCGCCGGCACCGCGACCGTTGCCCCGGTCTTCGGATTGCGCCCTTCTTTCATGCGTCGCGCGCGCAAACGAAAACTTCCGAAACCGCGAATTTCGGTCTTATCGCCATTCTTCAGAGAGTCCCGAATGCAATCAAAAATAGTATTCACGACGACTTCGGCCTGCCGCTTGGTCAACGTGGTGACTTTCTCCGACATCTGCTCGATGATCTGCGCTTTCGTCATGTCCGCCTCCCCTTTCGCCCCGTTGATGGACAGGTGCCGTTGCACGCCATTGCCGCGCGATTAATAGGCCATGAGATATTTCAGATTCACCCCTGAATGGAAATCGAATTTAGGCAACACCGACGACAGCTTTGACTCCAGCAGCTCGCGAATCGAAAACCGACGGCGCTGCTCAATGACTTTCGGCTCACCTTCGATCCCCACGACATCGGCCGCCAACTGAATCGCATCGTCCAGGTTACCAAGCTCATCAACCAGCTTCGCAGCTTTCGCCTGGCGACCGGTAAAAATCCGGCCATCGGCAAGTGCCTGAACCTCAGGCACCTCGAGCGAGCGACCTTCGGCGACTGCTTCAATGAACTGCTTATGCACATCGTCCATAACGGCTTGCAGCAACCCCCGCTCTTCATCGCTCATTTTTCTCAGCGGGGAGCCGACATCTTTGTACTTCCCGCTTTTCACGACGACGCCCTCGACACCGATCTTCTGGAGAAGGCCCTCGACATTGGCCATCTCCATGATCACCCCGATACTCCCGGTCAAAGTCCCAGGGTTCGCCACTATACGATCGGTCGCTGCGGCAATATAGTAGCCGCCCGACGCCGCCACGCTCCCCATTGAGGCAATCACGGCTTTGTTGCTCTTGGTCCGCACCCGACGCACCGCGTCGTAGATCTCTTGCGAAGGGACTACCCCTCCGCCCGGGCTATCGATCCGAAGCACGATCGCTTTGACTGTAGGATTTTCGCTGAATTTCTTCAGCTCCCCGAGCGTTTCCTGGGCGTCAAGAATGACGCCCTCGATGCGGATCAGCGCAATGCGATCCTCGCCCGAGAAATCAAGGTCAGGCAACAATATATTGACCAAGAACAGCAACCCCAAACCACCCCCCACGACCCAAAGAATCTTGCGCAGCAGGGAGCGCTTGGGACTGCGTTCTGTTGGTTGGTCGTCAGCCATGATTACTCATGTATGTGTGAGACAACCAGTGGCCTCGCATTAGTCTTCCGCCTGCGACTTTTTACGGCTCTGCTTCGCGGCGCGTCCGAGGCTTTGATCGAGCGCGCCCTGCGTTGAATGATATTCATCGACTTGTCGGCGGTCAGAATCGGATTGATGTTCACGCAAGCTGAGCGCAATCTTCCGCTCTTCGCGATCGACCTTGATAATCTTTGCTGCCACGTCATCTAACAGCTTAAACTTCTCTTCGAGCTTCGCCGCACCGTCCAGTCCGGCTTCGCTGATGTGAATCAATCCTTCGACCCCGCCTTCCAGCTCGATGAAGATTCCAAAGTCAGCCACTTTGCTGACCTTTCCGGTGACCGAATCGCCGACATGGTAACGCGCCGGGATCTCATCATCCCACGGATCGCGTGAGAGCTGCTTGAACCCGAGTGACAGCCGCTCTTTTTCTTTGTCGATCCGCAACACCACCGCATCGACCTTCTGCGCCTTCTTGAACAACTCTGACGGATGCTTGATGTGCTTGGTCCAAGACATATCGGAGATGTGGATCAAGCCATCGATGCCCTCTTCCAGTCCGATGAAGGCTCCGAAATCGGTCAAGCTCTTCACTTTCCCTTCGATCTTCGTTCCGATCGGATACTTGCTCTCAATCATATCCCAGGGATTGGGAGCGGTCTGCTTCATGCCCAACGAAATCTTCCGGCTGGCCGGATCCACGTTCAACACGGCAGCTTCGACCTGATCACCCACGGTCACGACACGCGAAGGATGACGCACTTCATGAGTCCAGGACATTTCAGACACATGGACCAATCCTTCGACACCCGGCTCGAGCTCGATAAACGCTCCGTAATCCGTCAAGCTCACCACCCGCCCACGCACCCGCGTGCCGATCGGATACTTCCCGGCCACATTGGTCCAGGGATCAGCTGACTTCTGCTTCAGACCGAGCGAGATTCGGCCGGTCTCCCGATCGTACTTCAACACGTTGACTTCCACACGATCGCCGACAGTGAACATTTCAGACGGATGGCCGACACGGCCCCACGACATATCCGTGATATGGAGCAAGCCGTCGATTCCGCCGAGGTCGATAAACGCCCCGTAATCGGTGATGTTCTTGACCATCCCCTGAATCAGCTGGCCTTCCTTCAAATTCGCCAGCGTCGTTTGACGCTTCTTGTCACGCGTCTCCTCAAGCAGGACACGACGGGACACCACCACATTGCCCCGGCGATGGTTGATCTTGATGATCTTCAGCGGGAAGGTCTTGCCGACGAGACCGTCCAAATCACGAACGGGGTGGAGGTCGATCTGTGAGCCCGGCAAGAACGCCTTGACGCCGATATCAACCATCATGCCGCCCTTGATCCGCGAAATAATTTTCCCGTCGATGCTCTTTTCCTCATTGAAGAGCTTCTCGAGCTCTTCCCAAATCTTCATCTTGTCGGCTTTTTCTTTGGACAGAACCAAGTTGCCGTCGTCATCTTCACATTCTTCAATGTAGACCTGGAGGCTGTCCCCAACCTTGAGGGCCTGGAGATCATCCGGCGAGAATTGGTCACTCGGGATCATCCCCTCGGACTTGTAGCCGATATCGACGACGACTTTGTCCTTCGTCAATGCCACCACGCGACCTTCGGTAATCGTACCTTCCTCAAGATTGCGGAAGGTCTCCTCGTAGAGGGCGGCCAATGCGGCGCGGTCTAACTTCGGTTCATTCCCTGTTGATGCGGTACTCATGGACAGATCCTAATCCTCCGGCATGGGCCGGGTGCTGATGGTGAAGAAACCGGGCTCACTCAGCGTTGCGAGCTCCGGTAGTCGGCTGCTCCGATGACACTCGCTCGCCTTCGTGTCCCACCATGGGAGGGGGAACATTTCCGAGGGCGGCGATATGCGTAATCACCGTGCGGCTGACCAGTTGGTAAAAACGTTTGGCATCTGCCTTATCGTGCTCTTTGGGATGACCACTCTCGAAGGTCAGCGGATCTCCCAGTTTCACCGTCACTTGCCGAAACCTGGGCCATCTGGCACCGGTCGGCAATACATCGAACGTGCCTTTCAAATATGCCGGCACTACCGGACAACCGGTCTGCGAGACGATCACCCCGATGCCGGATTTCGGCTGCCGCAAATGGCCATCGTGACTGCGTCCGCCTTCCGGAAAGATCACTACAACCTTGCCGGCCTGAATCAGGCTGATCGCTTTCCCGAACGCCTCCCGGTCTAACCGGCCCGGTCGGAGCGGGATCCAGCCCAATCGCTGCAAGATGCCATTGAGCACCGGCACAGGAAACAAGTCATTGCGCCCGAGATACCAGGCCCGCCGCTTCATCCCGCAACCCAGAAGCGGAATATCGACATAGCTGGCGTGATTGGCCGCAACGAGCACTCCGCCGGTACGCGGCAACGCCCCTTCCACTTTGTACCGAAACAAGACCGCTGCGGAGGCTCGCACCAGGATCCAGAGGACCCCGTAGACAAATCCGCTCACGAGACCGCCGCAACGACCGCCAACATCTGCTCTACCACGTCTTCAATACGCAACGACGAGGTATCGATCAATCGCGCATCGGCTGCAGGCATGAGCGGCGCCACCGCACGCGTTCGATCCCGTTCGTCCCGACCGGACAGATCCTGATAGGTCTTCTCCATCGGAGAGTTATGTCCGGCAGCCACCAATTCGCGATGGCGACGCTCGGCCCGCACGGTCGCGTCTGCCTCAAGAAAAAATTTTACCGGCGCCGAGGGAAACACCTTAGTTCCGATGTCACGACCTTCAGCCACCACCGACCCGCGTTGCCCGATTTGGCGTTGCACCGGCAAGAGCCATTCGCGGACGGCGGGAATCGCCGAGACGATAGAGGCCGCTGCCGTCACGTCGGGCGTACGCAGTTCATTCGTGACATCCACATCGTTGACCAATACCAGCATCGCACCGTTTTGAAACAGCATCTGAATCGACAGGGATGGAAGCAGCGCCGTGACCTGTTCCCGATCAGCCGGATCGATCCCGCTCCGCAGCGTCTTCCAGGCCACTGCCCGATAGAGTGCTCCCGTATCAAGATAGAGAAAGCCCAACCTCGACGCCAGCTGTCGAGCAACCGTACTTTTCCCCACTCCCGCTGGTCCGTCAATCGCAATGATCACTGCCGCTACCTGCCTCCTCAAGTCAAAAGAGCCGTATTATAGCCCCCGGGCCTAGGCCGTCAACAAGCTCGCCAGGGTGCGCTCGAAATTCGGGAACGAGGTATCTACGCAGCCGGTATCCGCCACGGCTGTCGGGGTGTTCGCCGTTAACCCGCCGATGGCCAGCGACATCGCCACGCGATGGTCGCCATGGCTCTTGCCCTGGAGAGTCCCGCTCAAGGAGCCATTCTTGCCCGCATGACCAAGCCCCCGAATCACCATACCGTCAGGCTTTTCCGTGATCTGGGCTCCCATGGCTTTCAGCTCAGCACTCATTGTGGAGATACGGTCGCTCTCCTTCACACGGAGCTCTTCGGCGCCGGAGATCGTCGTCTCACCTTCCGCCACTGCCGCCGCCACACAGAGGATCGGAAATTCGTCGATCGTCTGCGGGATCAGTTCAGGACCAACCGCCACACCCTTCAGCGCAGCCGACCTGACACGAAGATCCGCGACCGGCTCACCGGCTTGATCGCGCCGATTGAGCACATCGATCTTGGCCCCCATGGCCGTCAATACATCGATCAGTCCGGTCCTGGTCGGATTAATCCCAACATTCTGGATCGTCACGTCAGAGCCTGGGATGATGCTCGCGCCGACCAGAAAGAATGCCGCAGCAGAAAAATCCCCTGGGATCACGATCGCGCGGCCGGTCCAGCCGGACGCTGGCCGCCCTTGCAGAACCAAGGTCCCGGCATCCTGCCGCAACGGAATTCCGAACGACTGGAACATCCGCTCCGTATGATCGCGCGACAAGCGCGGCTCACGAAACCGCATGGTGCCTTCGGCGAAGAGCCCTGCGAACAGGAGCGACGACTTGATCTGCGCACTGGCGACCGGGGATGTGTAATCAATCCCGTGCAGCCGCGTGCCGGTGATGGCCAGCGGAGCCAGCTCGCCGCCTTTACGCCCGGCAATCACCGCGCCCATCTCCCGCAAGGGCTTCACCACACGCCCCATCGGCCTCCGACGAATCGACTCGTCTCCGGTCAAAATCGTGAAGAAATCCTGACCGGCCAACAGCCCGGTCAACAAACGGGTCCCGGTCCCGGAATTGCCGCAATCGATCGGGGCATCGGCTTCCCGCAAGCCCCACATCCCTTTGCCATGCACGCGAAGCACGTCCGGCTGTTCATCAATGTGAATGCCCAGCGCCTGAAACGCACGCATCGTGTTCAAGCAGTCTTCCCCGCGGCAATAGCTGGATAATTTGCTTTCGCCCTCGGCCAGCGACGTGAGGATGATCGCGCGATGCGTTACAGACTTATCCCCGGGCACCGTCATGGTCCCTGTGAGCACGCGGCCTGGAGTGATCGTCAATGAAGCCATTGTTCAGTTACACCGTCACAGAAGAACGAACGTTCAATTTCTCGCGCTCGGATTTGGCACGCTCAAGCGCCTTTTCGATCCCGGCTCCGTCACCCGCATGGACCAAGCGCCGGAACTCCTGGAGCGATTCCTGATACGCATCGATAAAATGCACCACGTTCTCGCGATTCCAGAGAAAAATATCCCGCCACATCTCAGGAGAACTCGCCGCAATCCTTGTCGTATCCCGCAACCCACCTCCGGAGTGAGCCGCCAAGTCGAGCGATGTAATTTCACGGTCACGAAGATTCGCCAACGCGGTGATCAGAGCGAAGGCCGCAACGTGCGGCAAATGACTCACAGCGCCTAGAATCTGATCGTGCACATGCGGATCCATCGTCAGCACGATCGAGCCCGTCTCCTGCCACAATGCCCGTACCCGCTCCAAGGCTTGCACATTGGTCTTGGGCGTAGGCGTCACGATACAGCGCGCGCCCTGAAACAACTGATCGGTTCCCGCTGCCACGCCGGTCTTTTCTTTTCCCGCAATCGGATGCGCGCCGACGAAATGGACACCGGCCGGCATACTGGCTTCGGACTGTTCCACCAACAGGCCCTTCACACTCCCGACATCGCTCACGATAGCACCGGGAGAGAGGCACGAGGCCCAGTCCTTCAGGTGTCGGTCATAGGTATCAACCGGTGTGGCCAAAATCACGAGATCCGCACCACGCACACCTTCTTTTGGGTCTGCAACATAGCGATCGATCGCACCAAGCTCGACAGCGGTCTTCAGATTCTCCACCCGCCGGCCAATGCCGACCACCTGATCGGCCAGCCCCTTACGGCGCAAGATCATCCCGAGCGACCCGCCGATCAGACCCACCCCGATAATCGCGACCTGTTTGAAATGAACTGCCATCGCTGCCTTAGCCTATTCTCCCGGGAAGAACTTGTGACAGACTAAATGTCCCGCCCGACTGCTCGCCCAATATTTCCAAGATCGTGCATCAGCTCTTTGAACTTTGACGGCTTGATCGATTCCTCTCCGTCACACAAGGCACATTCCGGATTGGAATGAACTTCGATCAACAACCCATCGGCACCGGCCGCAATCGCCGCCTTGGACATGGGCGCCACCAGCTGCCACTTGCCTGTGGCATGGCTGGGATCGACGATGACGGGAAGATGGGACAGTTCTTTCAGCGTCGGAATCGCCGCCAGATCCAGCGTATTGCGATACTGGGTTTCAAACGTCCGGATACCCCGCTCGCAGAGCATGACGTTGCGATTGCCGCGCGACATGATGTACTCCGCCGACAGGAGAAACTCCTTGATGGTCGCCGACAACCCGCGCTTCAACAGCACCGGCTTGTCGTAAGCACCGACCTCCTTCAGGAGTTCGAAATTCTGCATATTGCGGGCGCCGATCTGAATGATGTCGGCCTTCTCCAAAAACAGCTCAATGTCCCTTGTGTCCAAAATCTCGCTCACGACCGGCAAACCCGTTTGCCTCTTGGCCTCAAGCAGGTAATCCAATCCTTCACGACCCAACCCCTGGAAGGAATAGGGAGAGGTTCTGGGCTTGTACGCCCCACCCCGGAGAATCGAAGCCCCGGCGGCCTTCACTTCATGGGCAATTCCGACCGTGAGTTCAAGGCGCTCCACTGCACAGGGCCCCGCCATAATGACGAGCTTCTTCCCGCCGATCTTCACCCCGCCCACATCAATGATGGTCGGCTCCTTCTTGAATTCCCGGCTCACCAGTTTCCAGGGAGCGAGAATCGGCAAGACGCTTTCCACCCCGGGCAGCGCGGTCAGAGGCTGATTGTGCAAAATCCGATCGTCGCCGATCACTCCGATGATGGTGCGCTCTTGACCGGTGGAAATTTGCGACTTCAATCCCAACTCTCGCAGTCGATCGATAATGTGATCGACTTCGCGTTCAGATGCGTCAGGTCTCAAGACGATGATCATGATGCCCTCTCTATTGCTTCACTTCGACTGCAAGACCTTCTTCAACGAGGCCAGGAACGCGTCATTCTCGTCCGGCTGCCCGATCGTCACACGCAGCATCGTGCCTTCAATATGCCGCACAATAACGCCCTCGCGCAGTAAGGCATCGAACACCCCCCGACCATCGCGCTTGACGTCGAAATACACAAAATTAGCCTGGCTGGGAATCACGGCAAATCCCAGCGCTCGTAACCCGCTTTCGAGTTGCTGCATGCCCGCCGCGTTCACGGCTCGACTCTTCGCCACATGTTCGTCGTCACCCAGCGCGGCCAGAGCCGCGCGCTGCGCCAGCGTGTTGGCGTTGAATGGTGGCCGCACACGGTTCAGGCAGTTCGTGATCTCCGGGGTCGTAATCCCGTAACCGATTCGCAACCCGGCCAGACCATAAATTTTCGAGAACGTCCTCAGCACAATCGCGTTCCGGCCCTGCGTCACATACTGCAGGCTGTCCGGGAAATGCGGATCTCGCACATATTCGAGATAGGCTTCATCAAAGACCACGATTACATTTTCAGGAACCTGCGCCATGAACCGGGCGACGGCATCGGCTGCAACCATGGTCCCGGTGGGGTTATTGGGGTTGCAGAGAAAGACGAGCCTGGTCTTGGGCGTAATGGCTTTGGCCATACCGTCGAGATCGTGCGTCCAATTCACCAACGGAACGATCACCGCTTTCCCGTGAGCCGCCGTGACTTCCATCTTGTAGATTACGAAGGTCTGATCGGCCATCACCGCTTCATCGCCCGGCGCCAGGAACGTACGTGCCAGCAGGCCGAGGACTTCGTCTGATCCGTTGCCGAGAATAATGTGATCGAGGCTGACCTTCCATCGATCGGCCAACGCCTGACGCAATCGATAGGCGCCGCCGTCCGGATACCGATGCAGACTGTCATGCCCCCCGACGAGCGCGGCCAGCGCTTTCGGCGATGGTCCAAGCGGATTCTCATTCGAGGCTAACTTGATCACGCGAGCCAGGCCCAGCTCACGCTGCAATTCCTCAATGGGCTTCCCCGGAACATAGGGGCTGAGCGAGGCAATGTCTGGATGAATACGCAGTGCCATAGATCTAATTGTGGGCCGGATACGAACCCAGGATCTTCATAAAAAGACAGCGGCCTTTAATCTCTTCGATCGCCCGATTCACCCGCTCTTCTTCCATGTGGCCTTCCACATCGACAAAGAAAATATACTCCCACGCCTTCCGCCGGGAGGGACGCGACTCGATCTTCGTCATGCTGATGCCATTTGACGCAAACGGCCTGAGGAGATCATACAGTGCGCCGACTTTGTCCTTAATCGACAGCATCAACGAAGTCTTGTCTTTACCGGTGCGCTGCGGCGGTTTCTGCGACAGGACAAGGAAACGGGTGAAATTGTTCAGATTGTCTTCGATCCGCGCCTTAATAACTTTGAGTCCGTAGAGCTGAGCCGCCAGTTCCGATGCGATCGCAGCGATGGTGGTATCTTCCTGGCACATTTCCGCGGCGCGGGCCGTGCTGGCGACTTCCGACACCAGCACATGCGGCATATGGGTTTCGATCCAGTTGCGGCATTGTGCGATGGCCTGCGGATGCGAACAGATCTTCTTGACCTCCTCCACGACCCCGGACTTCGACATCAGATGGTGCGAGACCTCTTGGAGCACTTCTCCGTAGATCAGGAGGTTCGAATCGATGAACATGTCGAGGGTATGATTCACGACGCCTTCGGTCGTATTCTCGATCGGCACGACACCGAAATTCGCGCGTCCCCGTTCCACTTCGTTGAACACTTCCTTGATACTGTGAACCGGAATGTATTGAGCGGACGATCCGAATTTCTGCATGCAGGCCATGTGCGTAAATGTCGCCCGGGGGCCCAGATAAGCCACCTTCTGCGGACCTTCCAGCGAGAGGGAGGCCGACATGATTTCCCGATAGACGGGACGGATGGCTTCTGAGGGAAAAGGACCGGTATTTTGACCGACTAATCGCTCAATAATGGCGGCTTCGCGAGCCGGGGTATGTAGATTGGCGTCCGCATCCTGGGCTTTCTTGATATGACCGATCTCGATGACGCTCTTCGACCGCTCATTGAGCAGACGGAGAATCTCATCGTCGATACGATCAATCTCCTTCCGATATCCGGAAAGGTCACCAGGCATGCACGAACCCCCTCCACCCGTGCCTCATGAGTTGGACGACTGTCCAGAGGCAGATCGAGTGCGAGTAAGCAAGGGATGATACAGGATTCGAATCGTCCATTGCAAGGAGACTCCCTAGTCTTTCAAGAGCTTGCGTCTGCCAGGGAGAGATCAATGATTGACAGATAATCGGGATGAATCAGTTGGGAGAGGAGAATCAAGACAGCAAGAATGAACCGGGACCCAGAGCGGTCGAAAACCAAGACTCAACCTTAGCGGTTCCCTCGTCTACTGCATGATTCTCGTCCCTCAGTTACTAAAACAGCTGATCGGTCGGCTTGCTGAAGTGATCGAACGCAAGCTTTGTCGCCTGGCGGCCGCGGCCGGTGCGGTCGAGGTAGCCGGCTTGGATGAGATAGGGCTCGTACACATCTTCCAGAGTCCCTTTCTCTTCTTGCACCGCTGCGGCCAGGGATTCTACTCCGACCGGTCCGCCGTTAAACTTTTCGATGATGGTCATCAGGATCTTTCGATCCATGTCATCAAACCCGGCACTGTCGACTCCCAACCAGGCCAGGGCCTCCTGAGCAACCTGCCTGGTGATATGCCCTTCGGCCTTAATCTGCGCATAGTCGCGGACACGCCGGATCAACCGATTCACGATGCGAGGCGTGCCTCGGGCTCTTCTCGCAATCTCTGCGGCGCCGGCATGATCTATCGATGTTCCTAACACGCCAGCCGACCGCGTCACGATGCGCTCCAGATCGGTCGGTGAGTAGAAGTCGAGTCGATACACGAGTCCGAACCGGTCACGGAGCGGAGAGGTCAGCGCGCCGGCTTTCGTCGTCGCTCCCACCAACGTAAATTGAGGAAGGTCCAACTTGACCGTTCTGGCCGCAGGTCCCTGCCCGACGACTAAATCGAGCTGATAGTCCTCCATCGCCGGATAGAGCGCCTCTTCGACGGAAGCCGGCAACCGGTGAATTTCATCGATGAATAGGACATCGTGCTCTTGGAGATTGGTGAGGATCGCCGCCAGATCGCCGGCATGGGTGAGCACAAGCCCGGATGTTGACCGGAGCGACGCTCCCATTTCCTTGGCGATGATGTGCGCGATCGTCGTCTTCCCAAGACCGGGAGGGCCGTAGAAAATCGTGTGGTCCAACGCCTCGCCCCGCTGCAGTGCCGCATCAATACAGATCCGCAGGGACTCTTTCATCCGCTCTTGCCCGACGTAGTCGTTGAACGACTGCGGCCGCAGCACGTTTTCCATGCTGCGGTCATCGTCCGTGGTCCGCTGTGCGAGCAGCCGTTCAGTCATACAATCCTATACTGCCAATCTACTTTTTGTCCGGAGCCTGCGGGAAACGTGGGACCGGCGGCAGAGCGCCCTGGCCCGGTATGCCTACGCTTCCACAATCAGGCGGACAAGTTTTAATGCCTTGCGTGGGGTCAGGAAGATTTTGTTCCATCTTCTGCAACTGACATTGCGATAACCGTCCGCCGTCCTTATTCCCACAACGGGAGGGAACCGACGAACTCCCGATCTCCACATAGCCTTCGGGACAAGATCCGCATACAGGAAGCATATTGGCCCCCAGCGGCACACACTGGACCAGGGTCGGATCTCCATCTTTACAGACTGACGGAGCCTGCGTGGTGCCGGTGGTCGCGTAACCATCGGGGCACGTTCCGCAGGTCATGCGAATGCTCTTCTGCTCGCCGGCGTCCTGCGCCCATCCGGAAAACGGAAGTCCTAAGAGAGAGCCCACCACCAAACTACACTGGACCAGCGCTCGTGCTCGCGCAGATATACTCATCGTTTACCCCCTCGCAAGTTCTTTCAAACCCTCACGAATCAATTCCTTGAGACCAGCCTGACTCTCGACGCTCTTGGAGATTCTCTTCAGAGCGTCTTTGACATCTTGAGGGCGATACCCGAGATTGACAAGAGCCGACAGTGCGTCATCGTAGGGACCTGCCGAAACCGCTGGTTCCTCGATCGCAGTGGAAGCCATGCCGGAATGAATTTTGATGACCTTCTCTTTGAGTTCAAGTGCGATGCGAGCAGCGGTCTTCTTCCCGATGCCCGGAATGGTCGCGAGTTTATCGACGTCCTCGGATTGAATTGCGCGGACGAGCTCGGCGAGTGGAAGCCCAGACAAGACACCGAGCGCGAGTTTCGGGCCAATCCCAGATACGGTGGTTAACAGCAAAAAGGCTTCTTTCTCGCTCTGCGAAAGAAAGCCGAACAGCTGGATCGCGTCTTCGCGCAGATGAGTGTGAATATTGAGTGCGGCGACTTCGTCGAGATTCGGCAGGGCGTAGTAGGTACTCAGCGGAATATGGACTTCGTAGCCCACACCCTGCACATCCAACGTGAGGTGGGTCGGCGCCTTAAAAGCCAGCCGCCCCGTTAGAAAGGCGATCATCGTGGCTCACGTTTCGTGTGGCACATAACGACTGGACAAATCGGCACTTATCCCGCCGCGGCGGCGGCCACCTTCTCCATCACTTCTTCAGAGATATCGAAATTGGCATGGACCTTCTGTACGTCATCGTGCTCGTCCATGGCTTCCATCAGTTTCAGCATCTGCTCGGCGGCTTTTTCTTCAAGGCGGATTGTATTCTGGGGAATAAAGGTAACTTCGGCGAGCGTTGTCTCGATCTTGGCGTCCGCCAGTGCCTTTTTCACGGCTTCGAATTCGTGGGTACCGCAAATTACTTCGAAGGTTTTTTCGCCCACCTTCACATCCTCTGCGCCGGCTTCGAGTGCCAGTGTGAGCAACTGGTCTTCGTCGGCCTTCCCCTTGTCGATCGTCAGGAGGCCCTTCTTGTGAAACTGCCAGGCCACCGCCCCGGCTTCCGCCATGTTCCCATGATTTTTCGTGAAAAGATTGCGAATTTCCGCCACGGTTCGGTTGCGGTTGTCACTGGTGATTTCGAGCAAGACCGCGGTGCCACCGGGCCCGTAGCCTTCCAACGCATACTCCTCATACGCAACGCCGGGAAGCTCTCCCGTTCCGCGCTGGATGGCTTTTTTAATCGTGTCGCCAGGCATGTTGGCTTCTTTAGCCTTCGCGATCGATAGGCGCAAGCGCGGATTGCTGTCGGGATCACCACCGGTGCGAGCTGCAATGGCGATTTCGCGGATAATTCTGGTAAAAACCTTTCCGCGCTTGACGTCCTGCGCGCCCTTATACCGCTTGATCGTCGCCCAATGGCTATGTCCACCCATGTGTCCCTCGTCTACGTCTTTGAAACGCTTAACTGATGCGAGGCCTCTGCCAACGGCGTATGCCTCATCGTCGTAGACGTAGCATAGGCCTTTGAAAGGTGTCAATCAATCGGGAACCGCGCAGAAATGGCCCGGACTATTCGGAGTAGAAAAGAAGCTGGAGACCGATGAGAAGAATGAGACCCCACCAGATTGTCTCCCAACGGGAGCGAGACCATCCCATGAAGACTTCTCTCCATGCTGAGGCTAACCTACTGGAACCGGCGGACACAGCCAGCGTACCCATCACAGCATGATGCAGCGCAATTTTCTCTGCCGAGGGATGCGCCCCATGGGAATGCGTAAACAACATCAGCCCGCCGACCATCGCAAACAATGGGAGTGGGGCCAGCCAGCCGACATGAGTAACACGATCGAGCCGCCGATACAGCTCGATGAGCCCGACGGCCAACGCCAGCAATCCATAGGTCTTATGCTGAATGATTTCATGGTCGTTACCGAAAAATGTCTCGGTAAAACTCAGCGACCCGATGGGCCAGGCCTCGTGATCGCTCCAGACCAGTAAGAAAGCGGCCGCACCGAGCAATGCCGCCGGCAGGAGCATTCGCGCCCACCCGAGTGATCGACCGCGCATCGCCTGAGCCATCTCTGAAAAACCGATCAGGAGGACAAAGAGTCCGGCAAGATGGTGATTAAGCTCCGAATAGGCCATGCCGGCCTTCGATCCTTCCCAGCCGTCCGGTGAAAGAGTGAGCGCGTGATGATCGTGGCCATGATCCGAAGAGCCCCCGGCGGCCGCCTCGTGACCTGGCTCACTATGTTGAGCAAACAGGAGGGCGACGTCTAAGCCGAGGAATGCGACCATGAGAGAGAGGTATAGCGCCCACATCGCGACGGAATTCGCTCGAATCGCTGACTGTACCAAGTCTGGTAAAGGAAGGGCCCATCCGGGGTGCCGGATGGGCCCTTGAGAGCCCCGCTGCATGAAGTTCATGCTCACATGAACTTCATGAATTTGTCTTTGGTCTCGTCCATGACTTGCGCGGTGATCGTCACCAAGCCACGCTCTTTGGCCACACGTTCAATCTCTTTTCTCGCCATGGGCCGAATGAAGTCGGGGATATTTTCCAGCCGCTGCTCGGCCTCGCGTGACCAGGTCATCCCGTTCGGCGAGTCGGTCTTGGAATCGTCCATGACTTGCAACGTGATGGATTTGAATCCGTTCTTCCGCGCATAGGCCTCGACGCTGCTCTGCACCATCGGCTTCACGAACGCCGGCAACCGGTCGAGCTTTTCTTTGGCATCGGCCGTCCACGTGAAGTCTGAGGATACGGGGGCAGTCCCGTTGCCCGGCTTCCCGGTGCCCGTCAATCCCATTTCCGCAACCATTGCGGAGAAGGGACAACCGCCGCTCGCTTTTTCTCCGGCTTTTTCAGGTGTCGCCGTCGACGCCGCCACCGGCTGCCCGCCCTGAATCTTCTCGTTCAGATAGGCGCCCATCTGCCCGGCACCGGCTTGGGCCTCTTCCTTGAGCGTGCCACGCGTCATTTCAAATGGCTCAGCCGCCACCGTGCGACCACCCAATTTGACTCCGAGGGAGCTGACCATCTGCGTCTCGCCTGGATTGGTCACCATCGAGAACTTGGCGTTGCAGGATGGACAGCCGAAAAAGACGCCGAGCGATCCCTCGCCGGGCTTTTCAACTTTTTCGAAATTCATATAGGTTTCGCAATTGAGACAAACAAATTTCATAGGAACTCCTCTCGCATCTCTCGGATCACAGCTTATCCGCCAACACCTTCTTGTAATCGAGCAACGTGCGGATCCGCCCGGCAATTTCCTGGTACCGCTGAATGGTCGGATAAGTTTCGTCGAGCAACGGCTGGCCCTTATCAAACGTCCGGGCGAGTTTTCGATCAAACGGGACCCTCCCGAGAAGCGGAAGATCGAGCGCTTCGCACATCGCTTCGGTGTTGCCTTCAAACAGCTCATTAACTTCACCACAGGACGGACACCGGTACTCGCTCATATTTTCGACGATGCCCAAAACTTTGATTCCCATGTCTCGCGCATAGGTCACCGATTTCTGCACCACATCCGACGCCACCTCGGAGGGTGTCGTCACGACGATGGCGCCGGCGAGGTCCGGAATAAACCCCGCGATGACCGGCGGCTTATCGGCTGCAGCTCCCGGAGGCAGGTCGGCGAGCAGGTAATCCAGCTCGCCCCACATCACATCGGACAGGAATTCCCGAATCACATTCATTTCCATCAAGCCGAGCCAGACCGGGCTCACATCCATCGGCCCCTTCCACCGGACCGGCGACGCATCGTCGAGGAAAAAATCCATCGACGCTACTTTCACCCCGAGCGGGCCCACCGGGGGGATCGCCCCCTGCGGTGTCATCTTCAATGATTGCCCATGCAGTCCAAGCATGCGCGGCACGCAGGGCCCGTTCAAATCGACATCGAGCAAGCCGACTTTCGCACCCTGGCGGGCAAATGCCAGAGCCAGGTTGACCGTCGTCATGCTCTTGCCGACTCCGCCCTTCCCGCTCATGACGGCCAGCTTGTACTTGATGCCGGCCATGCGGGCGTGGACCTGTTTGGTCTGCTCGGTAATCTGCTGGACGACCTTGGCATCATCGGAATACTTCAGCTTGCCAAGAATGGTCTTGAGGTCTTTGTCAGCTGCCATACAAGTCTTTCTGTCCACAGGCTAAACGATGCAGGACGGTACGGTAACACAGCGGTTTCTGGGGAGTCAAACCAAGCGAAAGGTGGGGGGTCCCGCAAGAAAATGAACTTTGCGGAACCCTCTCTCTTTCGACCTCGCGCGCTAAATCGAATACTGAAAGGTCGGCTTGGCCCCGATCGCCTGAGCCAGCACACCCCGCTTCTTGAGCTCGTCCATAATTTGCTTGGAGGCTTTATCCAGATCCGTCGGCCCGCTCAAGACAATGTCCGTATTCGGCGGCGGCTCTTCACTGGTCTTGCTCATGTGGACCGCGATCACCGGGGCAGGATGGACGAGCGTCCGGATCGCCTGCACGGCCTCTTTATAGTGCATGCCGAATGGATTGGTGGTGGAGACCACGATCAACCCGGTATCGATGAGCAACCGAGCGACTTCACCATACCGCCTGGCCATTTCATCGGTCTGCCCTCGTTCCTCGTCAGTCAAATCTGCATCGAGTCCGCGGCGAAGATTCTCTCCGTCCAGTAGATAGGCATGCCGCCCGTCAGCCACAAGCCGTCCCTCTAACTGCCTGGCGAGCAGGGACTTGCCCGTATGTCGCCCACCGGTAAACAGAACGATGGCGGCACGATGCCCGTACTGCCGCGCACGGTCCTCAACGCCAACTTCGCCTTTGACCCAGGCGAAATCTCTGCGACGGGCTTCCTCCCTCAAAATCTCTTGATCATCATGAATCAGTTCCGTGACGATCCCGCCGCCGGCGATATCATATTCGTCGACGAGGACAAACCGTCCGGTCGCTTCAAACGAGGCCGAGAGATCGAACGCGACCGGCGTCTTCGTCCGCAATGTCAGCTCAGCCACCTGATTCTTGTTGACCGTCGTGCTTCCCTGTTGCTGCGCCAGATCCATCGTGTCGATAATTCGGTGAATGGTCGCCACTTCGCAGTCGACTTCTTTATTGGCCACCCGCAGCTGATATTTTCGGCCGCGCTCCAGCGGACGCTTCCCCAGCCAAAACAGATTGGCGCGAAACGCCGTCGAGACAGACGGCAGATGCTCCTGATGCGTGGCAATCTCTCCGCGCTCCACGAAGATCTGCTCGTCGAGCGTAATGCCGATCGATTGACCGGCATAGCCTTCCGTCAGCGGCGGATCGATGTTGAAGGCTTCGACCGACCGGATATTGGCCCGCTTGTTCGACGGGGAGAACACCAGATGATCGCCGACTTTCAACTTCCCGGCGGTAATGCGACCGGCGACGATGCGGCGAGCATCGAATTTATACACGTCCTGGACCGGGAACCGCAGCGGCTGTTCCGATCGTGCCGCTTCCTTCTTGAAACGACTCAGCTGATCCAATACCGTCGGGCCGGTGTACCACGCCATGTGGGTGCTGCGATTCGCGATATTATCGCCGAGCTTGGCGCTCACCGGAATAATGCATTCCGGCACGGCCTTAAACTGGCCAAGAAACTCGCGGTACTCTTTCTCGATACCGTCGAACACATCCTGCCGATACCCGACCAAGTCCATCTTATTGACGACCACGGCGAACTGCCGGACACCCAGCAGCGATAGCAGATAGCCATGCTTCTTGGATTGCTCCTTCACACCCTCCAACGCATCGATCAGCAACAGCGCCGCCTCCGCCCGCGCAGCGCCCGAGATCATATTCTTGAGAAATTCCTTGTGGCCCGGAGCATCGATGATGATGTACTGGCGCCCCTTCCAGATGAAGAAGGTGCGCGCCGTATCAATCGTGATTCCTTGCTCTTGCTCTTCCAGGAAGGCATCGAACAGGAAGGCATACTCAAACTCTTTGCCTTGCTGACGACAAATGGCCTGCACCTTCTCCAGCTTGCCATCAGGCAATGACCCGGTGTCGGCATAAAGCCGCCCCAGCAAGGTAGACTTGCCGTGATCGACATGCCCGACAATGACGATATTCAAACTCTCCGAGGGCTTCTGTGTTTGATTATCCATAGCTACCTTCTCTTATAGAGGATGATCAAAAAGGCCATCCAACAAGGCCCGAGGCGAGTCGAAACCGGAAGCGTACCCTCTGCGGTACGTTGAGGATTTCGATGAGCCGAGAACGAAGTTGGGGACCTTTTCCATCATCCTCGTTACATGTACCCGTCTTTTCGGAGCAGCTCCATGCCTCGCCCCTCATCCTGGGCGCGGCCGGCCCGTTCGGCCACCGTCGTGTGACGCAATTCGTCAATGATCTCGTCGACCGTCTTCGCGGTCGACTTGATGGGCGTGGTACAGGGCGCGCAACCGAGGCTCCGATAGCGAGTGCCCTCGCCCTTGTCGAGATACAAATCCATGAAGGGAATATTTTCGTACTTGATGTACTCCCAGATATTGATCTCCGTCCAATCCAGCAACGGATGGATGCGAATATGGGTGCCGGGCGGAAAGGTCGTCTTGAACTGATTCCACAATTCGGGCGGCTGATCGCGGAAATCCCAGTCGCCATGCTTATCGCGGGGCGAAAAATACCGTTCCTTTGCTCTCGTCCCCTCTTCGTCCGCCCGCACACCGAGAATAATACCGGTGTACCCCTTCTGCTCGATCAGTTGCTTCAGCCCGTTCGTCTTGAGGGCGGTACAACAGGCGACCCGGCCCATCGTGTGATTCATGCCCGCCGCTAAGGCTTCTTTGTTTTGCCCCACCACCAGATCCAAGCGCCATTCCCGCGCAATCCGATCGCGGTATTCAATCATGGCCGGAATTTTGTAACTCGTATCGACGTGGAGTAAAGGGAAGGGCACCTGCCCGAAGAAGGCCTTGCGGGCGAGCCAGAGCAGCACCGTCGAATCTTTGCCCATCGACCAGAGCATACCCAGGTTATCGAAGTTCTTATAGGCCTCGCGAAGAATGTAGACGCTTTGATCTTCCAACTGACGAAGATGTTTCACGACCGACGACCTTTCCCTTAATTAGCCCCGCTTACTCACTGCAAGGGGGACCTGCACCAGCTCATCCAGTTTACGTCCGGCTGCGCCGTTTTCAAGTGCGACGCGCGCCATCGGCAGACAAGCCGGCAGCGTGACCCCTTTACCGGCGGCATACAGCAGCAACGCCGCATTCATCAACACCCAATCTTTCGGACCGCCCGGAATCTGATTCTGAATGATCCGCCGCAGCAGCTCCGCTTCCTTCTCCTGCTGACCCGGGGGGAACCCGGCCATGTCGCGAGAGGTGCCCAGAGCCAAACCGAAATCCTTCGGTGAAATTCCCAGCGGCGTGATCCGCTCATCCCGCAGTTCCAGCACCCTGGTCGCTGCTGTGACCGACAACTCCGGATCGCCTTCTACGCCCCGAATGACCAGGGCACGCGGACAGCCCAACATCCGCAACACTTCCGCCGTTTTTTCGAAATGAGGCGGATGCGATAAGCCGATCACTTGCGCCGCAGCCCGCGAAGGATTCAACAAGCGGGCGATCGGATGAAAGAGGTTGCGCACGCCGATTTCCTGACGCATCTCCAGGAACCGATAGAGCGGCGGATGATACATCCCGATATCGAGATAGACGAATCCTTTTTTTGTGACTTCCTCACCGGCCATCTTCGGATCCAGATCGATCGGGATACCGAGCGCTTTTAAGACACCCGCAGCACCGGGACGTCCGGGAATACCGTCATACCCATGCATCACGATCACCGCTCCTGCGGACGCCGCCACGATCGCTCCGGCAATCAAACCATGAAAGGTCTCCGACTTGCCCGCGTAACTCGGCACATCGACTACGGCCAGCTCTTTGGGAATCGACAGCGGGGCGACATATGCGCGCGCAGCCGCCGTAAAGGCCGCCAACTCCGAGACCGATTCCATCTTGAATCGCATCGCCATGAGAAAGGCGCCGATCTGCGCCTGCGTGGCCTGGCCTTCGATCAACAGTTTCATCACCTGCTTAGATTCATCCCAGGTCAGATCTTTGGAGGCTTTGGGCCCCTTGGCGATTTTCGCAATAAAATCTTGAATAGGCATATTAGGATTTGTGGAGTCCACACTCGGTCTTGGTAAAGGTTTTCCAACGTCCGGCACGCGGATCTTCTCCCGGCGCCACCGGAGCGGTGCAATGGGTGCACCCGATACTCGGATAATTCTGATCGTGCAGCGGGTTGTAGGGAACCTCGTAGACCTTGATGTAGGTCCAGACGTCTGCCCAGGCCCAGCGCGCCAACGGATTCACCTTGACCAATTGAAACTTGCTGTCCCATTCGATCAATCCCGCGTTGGCTCTCGTCGGCGACTGATCCCGGCGAATGCCGGTAATCCAGGCGTCGTACCCTTTCAAGACACGCGTCAGCGGTTCCACCTTCCGCAACTGGCAGCAGCGATCCGGCTCGGTCGACCAGAGCGCCGGACCATGTTGTGCGGCCTGCTGATCCGGCGTCAGCAGCGACTGCACCTGAATGACCTGTGCCGGCTTCAGCCCATACTGCTGAATGATACGGTCGCGGGTCTCATAGGTTTCGGGAAACAAGAAGTCCGTGTCCAAATAGAACAGCGGAATCGAGGGATCGATGCGATGCACCATGTCGACCAACACGACATCTTCCGCACCGAAACTGCAGGCGACGACAATCTTCGGAGCGAACCGCTTGATCGTGTCCTTCAACACATCTTGCGGCTGCTGAGATTCGAACGCGTCGCTCGCGCGTTTCAGTTCCGCCACCATCTCTGGACTTCCGCCGCTGGTCATGATCGTGCTCTGACTCCCTTAGCCTTCGACCTTTTCCACGAGGACGCGATAGTGCGCGGCCTCAGGCTCCAGCGCTTCCTGAAGAAGGACGAGATGTCCGTCGTTCTTCAGACTCATCGGTACGTTCTTGATCGGCTCACCGGCATCCAGCCAGACTTCGAGCTTTTCACCCGCATCCATCATCTCGAGTTTGAGCTTGGTCTTCACATAATTCAGCGGACAGGCGACACCGCGGAGATCGTAAACCGGCGCCCCGGTTGGCGCAGGAGCGGCTGGTGCAACCGGTGCCGCAACCACTTCCTTCACAGGAGCCCCCGCCTCTTGGGCCGGTGCAAGCTTCAAATCTTTCCCCATCTGTTCGGTCGCCGCGCGGCAGGCATCGACGAAGCCCTTCGCAAACACCATCTTTTCACGCGCCGATTCTGCCGTCGTATCTTTCGGACCGAGATCACCTACCTTCTTATTGAGCTCGCGATACTGCGCAGGAATGACCCCCTTTTTCGCAATCCGGCTGTCGAACTCAATGAACGTTTCCGAGTCGGTCGAGGGTTCAAGCCCTTCCGTGACCAACATCGCTTTGGCCGCCGCCAGCACCGCACGATAGGACTTATTCACCGACACGGAATACTGATGGTTCTCGACAAGCAACTTGGCCTGATACAGTTCCTGGTCTGCTTCGAGAATCCCGTTCTCAATCATCTCCAGCGCACCGCCTGCGCATTCACCGGGACCCAAATCCTCGAGGATGAACTCCGCTTCCCCTTCCCAGTCATAATAGAAGGTAGGATCGTCCTTGTAGGCAGGGACGATGGTGTAGGGAATCAGCTCGTCCTTGAGTTTATTTTTCCCGGCGCGCGCGATGAAGGCGGACAGGTTTTCCTTCGGCAGTCGATCCCGCCGATACACGGTGACGAGATGCGACAGGGCAGCCGGCACAGCCTTCGCCGGCAGCTTGACCGTCATCTGCCCGATCTTCGGAGTGCCATCCACTTGCCCCCCGAGATGCAGTTCATAATGCGGCGCGACATGCTCACCCAACCGCTTCCCGACGCCATGCAACCCGATCGTCGAGATGTGATGTTGCGCGCAGGAATTGTGACAGCCGCTGATCTTGACGCTCACATCCGACAGGTCTTCAGGGACACGGCCGGCCGGAAAGACTTCGGCCAGTGCCCGCGCCAATCCCTTCGATGAGGTGATCCCAAGACCGCAGGTATCAGTCCCCGGGCAGGCGATAATGTCTTCCACTAACTCTGCGCCTGGATCGGAAAGCCCCTGGGTGGAGAGTTCGCTATACAGCGATTCGATCTGCGACTCAGGAATCCACCGGATCACCATGTTCTGATTGATGGTGGTGCGAATATTCCCGTTGGCAAATCGTTCGGCGAGGTCCGATACGCAGAGCATTTGCTCGGAGGTCAAATCGCCCATGAACAACTTGATCGCAGCCGTCACGTACCCCGGCTGTTTCTGCTTGACGACGTTCGTCCGCTTCCACATTTCAAACGGTGTTTCATGACCGATGCCATGACCAGACCCATTGCCATTCGACGACGAGGGGTCGGATCCATTGCGCGTCGGCATAATGAGTGGAGTGGGCTCGTCCGCATGGGTGAGCAAAGCGATGGGCTCGTGTGATGGACGGGCATATCCCATCGATTCGTAGGCGGCTTCCCATCGTCGCTTGAATTCATCAAAGCCCAGCTTCTCGATGACAAATTTCATGCGGGCTTTGTTGCGGTTCTTGCGGTTCCCGAGCGTATCGAACACCTTAATGACGGCTTCAATGCTCGGCAGTAATTCGTCCATCGGGGTAAATTCGCGAAGCACTTGGGCGATGCGTGGCGCCGACCCCAACCCGCCGCCTGCTACCATGCGAAACCCGACCGTCCCGTCGGCCCGCTTGGCAGCCAGCAATCCGACGTCATGAATCGGAGTCAGCGCACAGTCCTGCTTACAACCGGAAAGCGCAATCTTGAATTTTCTCGGCAGACTTTGATTCAAGGGGTTGCGCAACAGATGATACGCGATGGTCTTCGCGTAGGGCGTCACATCGAAGACTTCCCCCTGGCACACCCCGGCCAGATGGCAGGCCGTCACATTGCGGACGGTGTTGGCGCAAGCCTCGCGCGTCGTCAGCCCAACCTCGGCCAGGCCGCGCATGATGGTCGGCACATCCTTCAACTCGACAAAATGCATCTGAATGTCCTGGCGCGTCGTGACATGCCCGACGGCGGTGGCATGGCGATCCGCCAATTCAGCGACTCGTCGGAGCTGATTCGCCGAGATTCCCCCGAACGGAATTTTGATGCGGACCATCTGCACGCCAGGCTGACGCTGTCCATAGATCCCGTATTGCAATCGAAACGGCTTGAAGAGATCGTTCGAGACTTCCCCCGCCATGGTGCGAAGGGCTTCCGCTTCAAACGTTTCGATTTCCTCTAGAAGGGCAGGAGGAATCGGAGATGTTTTGATCTCCGGTATGGTTAACTGATCTTGGGGACTCATATATATTTCTCCCTTGCCACGACAGAGACACCACCCTGCCAAATCAGATGTGATACATCGGATTCTGTTGCTGATCGAGCACTCGTTGGCGTTCAACTAATTGATCGATCGTGATAGCAGAGAGGACACCTCGTTCGGCTTGATGCACTTTTTCCCACACCCCCCCGAGCAACAGCTGCTCTCTCGTATCGCGCCGACTCTGCCCGGTCCCATTCTGTGACGTGTCATGAAATACCGGCCCATCAAGGGCCTCAAGCAAATCGGCCACTGACAACTCGGATGGAGCACGCAAGAGTAGATAGCCTCCCTGTGCACCCCGCGTGCTATCGACAAGACCGGCCTTCTTCATGGCATGCAGTACTTGCTCAAGAAATCGCACAGGGATTGATTGCCGCCTGGCGATGGCCCGAGCCTGAATGGGGACTTCTTTCCCATTCATGGCGAGGTCAACAGCAGCCAATATTCCGTATGTTGCGCGATGCGACACTTTCATTCTTGATAATTCCGGTAGGAATTAGTCATCGAGACATATACAGCTCACAACTCCCACCTGTCAAGCAGCCGATTTCGCCCTTGTGAAAATCTCGATTCTCGCAGGGGAGAGTTAGGCGCCACCTCGGGCGCAGGCCCTTCCATGGGACTTCTATTCTGGAAATCGTGTGCACGGCTTTTCCATGACAGACACAGCGAGAGATGCACGTTCTTCTCTCACTCTTTTCTTTTCTGACCCCGATTTACTTACGGCAAGGCTCAATACCGGGGAAATATCCATTTGACATCATGTCGGCCCTGGGCAATAATTCCGCCCTCTTCTTCGCATGGTGCCCGCATGTCGGTTCCCACATCGGTTTTTTCCATTCTGTTACTGACGGCGGATGCCGATATCCACGCTCAGTTCAAAGCTGTTTTCGGAAACGCCTCTGTCACGATGGTACGGGATGCGGCCTCGCTCCCCAAAGATCTCCCCAGACGCCACTATGATGCTGTGGTTGTGGAGACTGGTCCAGGGCAGGGCCACTCCAAGACGCTTCCTGCGCTGATAGATCCCGCCCAAACTCTGGTCATCGTGGGATCACGGACTGTGCTGAAGCGGGCTCCAGCTATGATCAAAATGATGAGCCAGCACCGCGAGGAAACCCAGAAGAACAAGGGACACGATCTCTCATTGGAAGACTTCCTCGACCAAAAAATGGGTGACTTCGTCAAGGGGATGCATAACGGCGCCGCCAAGAATCTTCACCCGATGCTGATTTCAGCCGTCGAGCGACCTCTGATCTCGTCAGCCCTGCGAGAAACCCAGGGCAATCAAATTCAAGCGGCGGAATTGTTGGGCCTGAATCGAAATACGTTGAGAAAGAAGATTACGAATCTCCATATTCCATTGAATCGGGGTCGCGTAAAGGCTACCGGCTCCTCCTAGTGCTGCGGTGCGGCAGGAGACCCGGCCCGGACAATGGGAAAGGCTTCAGGCGTTCGGCATCCTCATTCATTCATAACCAAGGAGGGGACTGATGACCAAGGAAGAGCTGATTGCGAAGATGGCAGCCTCGGCAGGGATCACCAAAGTCGCGGCGGGCACCGCTCTGCAAGCCTTCACCGGAGCCGTCACCACGTCGTTAAAGAAAGGGCAACGCGTCTCTCTGGTGAATTTTGGTACCTTTACGATTTCAAAGAGGAAAGCCAGGATGGGCAGAAACCCACGCACCGGGGAATCGCTCAAAATTCCGGCCGCCAAGGTCCCGAAGTTCTCTGCGGGGAAGGAACTGCGTTCGGCGGTCAAGTAACGACCCGCGGCATTT
>Ga0209079_10000074_pt1 | contig 46469 bp, 80 predicted proteins | sample PPLLaktember2015_2_FD_187259 | JGI IMG/M metagenome (GOLD analysis project Ga0209079, IMG submission 187259) | Freshwater sediment microbial communities from Prairie Pothole Lake near Jamestown, North Dakota, USA - PPLs Lake P7 Core (6) Depth... | ecosystem: Environmental > Aquatic > Freshwater... | reverse complement strand
TTGGGTCTGGAAATCACTTCATTGAGATAGATAAAGATGAAAATGATAATAAGTGGCTTATTGTTCACAGTGGATCCAGAAACTTTGGTTTAAAAGTTGCAAATTATCATGCAAAGATTGCAGGGAAAACAATAACATCCTGTCTTAGCGGAGATGCCGCATTTGAGTACATAGTAGACATGCTTTACGCCCAAGCATATGCAAGTTTCAACAGAATGGAAATAATCAAAGAAATTATGTCTCCATTAGAGGGAACAGTAAAGCTAAATAACATAGTTGAATCTATTCATAATTTTATTCATCCTCAGGATTTAATAATACGAAAAGGCGCAATAAGTTCATACACAGGACAATCGATGATTATCCCGTTCAACATGCGTGATGGAACTATTATATGTGAAGGTAAATCAAATCCAGAGTGGAACTTCTCTGCACCACATGGAGCAGGAAGATCCATGTCAAGAAGTCAGGCAAAGAAAACATTGAGTCTTGAAAAATTTAAAGACGAAATGAAAGATATCTACTCCACTTGTGTTAATGTAAATACACTTGATGAAGCTCCAGATTCTTATAAAAATAAAAATATTATATTGGATAATATATTACCCACAGCAGAAGTCAAACATGTATTAAAGCCAATTTTTAATTTGAAAGGTTAATCAACCACCACTCTTTTATAAGTAAATTTTATACTATATTATAATGGTTCGAAAAGAACGATATCACTTAAGAGATCTCATTTTTAATGAACTTCACAGGCGTTTTGGTGAAGGTTTGTTTGCCGTAGATCTTGATTTTCTGGAGTTTCAACTTGATGGAAATACCGTAAAATTAAATTCTCTTATTGAGGTGAAATCAGAACATGCTAAATTAAATTTTTCAAGATTGCAGCACCGCGCACAAAAGAAATTGGCGAATGCCGCGGCAATACCATATTTTGTTGTAAAATATGTAAAACCAGATTATGGTGTCATGGTTTATCCTATGAACAAATGGGCAAAAAATTATATTCAGGAAACTACAACAATGAATTTAAAGGAATACGCACAACTTCTTTATAAATTACGAGGAAAAGACTGCCCCAATCATGTATTGGATAAACTTGAAAATCATCATATACATGATGTTGACAGACAATATAAATTAAACCGTTTGAATGCGATGGAAAAGGAAATAGTAAAAATAAAAAAGGAGCTTGGTATAAATGGATATGGAAAAGCTGGTAGACAATAAATATTTTGAACATATTATATCAATTTTAATTTTACTCCCAGTGGCATTTATTTTTATTATAAAAGAATTCTCAAATGATGTAAGAACTTATCAAGGGGTAGCAAGATTAACTGACTATTTTGGAACATTTCCAATAAATATAGATTTGGCATATGAATCCAAACCAATCGGGAATAGGATATTAAATTATATTCTTTATAAAATATCCTCATTATTTACTACATTTGGAACACCTGAATATGAAATATTAATAAAAATTATAGCGGTAATATGTGTATTAATTATATGTTATTATTTTTCAACAAAAATTAAAGGAAGATATATATTTTTATTATCTTCACTAGCATTCCTCACCCCATTAAATTTTACATTGCTTGTACCAGATTGGTGGTCTCCATTATTCGGATTATTAGTATTAAGTTTATTCCTGACAGATAAACCAACAAATCATTATATTGCAGGAATGATCATCACTATTATTTGTCTGCTTAAAGGTCCAACAATTTTAATAGTCATACCCATTATATGCGCTTTATATTTATTTGATAAAGATAATTTATTACAATCATTGATACGTGGAGCTATAAGCTCATTTTTATTTCTAATAATTATTTTATTCTGTGGATTTTTTAATAATATTATCCCGGATATGATGATGTTAGGAAAATACGGACATCTTGGGTATTATAATATACCAGAAATAATGTTAGGATTTACACAAATTTTACTTCCAACATTTTTATTTATCCCAATACTTGTTGCAGGATTCGTATCAGCAATATTTTTATATTATACGTTAGTAAGAACCAAAAAATTTACTAAATTATTATTATTTGGGCTAATGTGGATTTTTACAATATTTTATATATGCATTCAAAATATGTTTTTTCCATATCATTATATGGCATTGATATTTCCATCAATAATTACAGTTCTGGTAATATTTAATGCTAACATAAAAAAAATATCTATAGCAATAACATTATCATTATTTATTATAATGGCATCATTAAGTATAGTAATGCCAAATGAGGAGGGTACTGGAAATAAAGTTATAGTACAAAAAATAATTAATAAATTCCCGGATATAATCGATCAAGATCATATTTTATATTTGGAAAGTGGATCTGCACCATACTATTTTCAAAGCAACACATCGTGTAGATTCATACAATCATTACCATTTCAAATGAATACAGAAACATGGGATATAACAGACACTTTGCAATATCAAGAAAATTTTAAATGTATTATGAATTATCAAAACAAATATATAATTATGGATAGACTTTGGTTTAAGCAAAATACTTCTGATAATAAAAAAGTAATAGAAAGAATACACACAGATTATTCTCTCGTGTGGGAAGAAGGATGGGATATTTATGAGAGGAGATGATAAAATGGTACAAGAAACTAGATATTTTAAGTGGGTAGAGCCGACATTGATTATTAAAAAATCTATAGATAATATATCTTCTTATATTTTATATAACAGAATATCAAATTATAAAATTAAAAATGATCTTTTTAAAATCGTATTAATAGAATCTCCAAAATACAAATCTAATTACTCAGATTATATTAATGAATATAGAGATGATTATGTTAAATATATAGAGAACTTACAACCAGAGAGTTATAAAAAAGACGCAGGGTTTAGTGCAATGATAGATGCCATACGATCTAAAAACGGAGATCTTATAATGATTTATAAAAATTTTGTTTTGATGGGTGCTGTATCATATACTGTTAATAATAAAAGAAAAACTATTATTATAGATCATATAGGTGCAATGGAAAAAAGATTCGGGTATGGAACAAGCATGATGAGAGAGATATTCTCCATTGCCAAAGTATTAAATTATTCTGTAACAGCAACTTCGAATGGTGGAACATCGGATAAATTTTATAAGTCGTTAAATATGACGAGAATTGTTGATAAACCATTAGGAATATATACACTTGAATCAAAAGACATTGGGAGATAATATGGATAATGTTGAAATAGATTATAAAATATCATTATACCCATCAAAGTATCATGGTTATTGGAGATCAAATGGAAAAATTAACATTTATGTGTCAAAAATATGGGAAGATATGAATGAGAGATTTTTAGATAAAACTGAAGATGAAAAAATTGATGAATTTACAAGCGATTTAAGAAATGTCATGCTTATCGAAACACTTTGTTTATATAGAGGGAAAAACAAACTTAAAGTAAAGAATAAATGCACTCCCCATTGTAAAGTTGCACGAGTTGCCAACTATCTGGTATTTCCAGATGATTGGGAAGGCATTAGAAATTTTTATAAACAAGTTGACGAGGATGAAAAAAATGAAATTGAGAATCGGGTTTGTAAGTAATTCAAGTTCAAGTTCATTTATATTAAAAAAGAAAGATTTAACAAAGTGGCAAATATGCGCTATCAAATATCATTTGGAATTTGGTAAAATACTTGGTATAGAATATTCAAATAACGAATGTGACAGATGGGAAACCATGGGTATTAAAAATAAAAAAAGTAAAATTATTCAGTTATCAACATCCATGACAAATTTTAATATGAGATATTTCCTTAAAATTATAGGTGTACCAGACGAGGTAGTACCAAAGGAGAAAGAATGGTAAAAAATAAACTTAAGGCTATTGAGGAAGTAAATCTTATAGCAGATTTTGAAATGGAATATGGAAACCCGGATCATTGGTCAGAAGAAACTATAAAGGAATTTGATGATCAATGGCAAATAATTCAGGATAAATATAAGGAGAATATATGACGGATAAAATGCAATGTACTTGTAATCATCCATATCAAGATAAATTATATGGATCCAAAATTCGTATGGGAAATCAGATGTCAAATGGTCAGCTCAGGTGTACAGTATGCTCAAAGGAAGGTAGTCCATTGAAACCAAACGCCCCAAAAATAGTAGAGGTTGTAAAAGCAGCAGCACCAGCACCAAAGAAAGAGGAGAAAGAGGCAAAGCCAAAGATAGATCGCAGCAGAAAGATGGGTAAAAAATGAGTCACCGCATGAGAATGTATCAGGACGCAGAGCAGGAATTAACTGATGCATTTTTTAATATTCTTGAAGTAAACAGGCATACGTTTAAATTCAAGGTTATTATACATGAAAAATATGAACCTTATCACACGGAAAAAGAGAATAAAAAAATAGCAGATTTGGTAGAACAGGTACAAATACATCAATTGGAAGTATTACGAGGTCTTAATGGATTAAGAGATATTTTTAAGGAGAAAGATGATGATTAGATTAGGTTTTGTTTCAAATTCAAGTAGTAGTTCATTTGTTATTCCGAAAACATATTTAAATAATGAAATGTTATTAATTTATAGAGAATATATGGATGATTATGAATGCTATGAGGATGAATTACACGAAGGAGATATATATATCTATGGTAGACTATCTTATCATAATAGAGAATTGAATAGAATGTTTAAAAAATTTAAAGGTTTGGATGGTGTTGATTATGACAATGATTAGACTAGGTTTTGTCTCAAATTCAAGTAGCAGTTCATTTATTATACCAAAAAAAATTTTAAGACCACATGATATCGGGAGGGTTCAAGAGGAGTCTTATAATACTTCTCATAACGAAGAAATACATGAAACAGAACATTATTTCTATGGAAGAATCAATCGTGAAAATACTTTGAATGAACTACTTAAATCACATGAATCTGACAATGGAGTAGAATATTATGAGGGTTAGAATAGGTTTTGTAAGTAATTCGTCCTCGTGTAGCTTTACATGCCCCGTGTGTTCAAATATATGGGAGGGTTGGGATTGGGATGATCCAATTTGCCCGAAGTGTGAGACAAACATAGATACAATCACTGAAAATTTTATTGATTATTTAATAAAAAAATATAATATAGATGAAGTAAAAGAGAGAGAAATTTTTAAAATGGAACAAACAAGAGAATATAATGAGCGAAAGCGACAAGAATATATAGCAGAGCATGGGAGGAATCCTATTGATTAAACAAAACTGCGGCGATCATTGTTGTGGAAATACTTTTATAGGATTTTCATATTCGTCGGATAACGGATATTGCAAAAAGTGTGGAAATATATTTACCTATGGCTGGAATGGGTGCAATCCATTTAGTGAAGATAAAACATGCCCGAAGTGTGGAGCATTTAACGAAGTAGAATCTGAACATGATATAGAATCACATATTGACACAATAAAAATGTTTATGAGATGCGAAAATTTATTTTTTAGAAATGAAATATTAACTCCAGAAGAACGAGAGATAAAGTTGGAAGAATCCAGAAAACGAATGAGAGAAGAGATAAATGAATTACATCGTATACGCAGGGAATTTGATAAATATAATGAAGAACAAACCTTAAAAGAAGAAGAAAGACGCAAAAAGGAAGACAAAGAACATAAAAAACGTAATAAATAAAATTCAGACACTACTTTTTTATATTGATTTTTATAATATAATAATATGTTTAGTTTACCATCATTGGCAGAATCAAAAGAAATCCTCACGCTTGAATATCATTTTTCCGAAGAGAGTCTGGATCTTGAATTTCTTGAACCACTTAATATAGAAATTCTTGATAATGGTGTTCACGTTGTAACAGATAACGAAGGATGTTTATTTATTATTCAACCAGATTGGGTTTATATATCAATTATAAAACGTAACACAAATGATATGAAAACTTAATCACTATCCATAAATACTCGTTTTTACATATATAATACTCATTATGGAAGAGATTGAGATTCAAAATAAGATAAATTTCAGAAATATTGCTATATTTTTTGCAATCGGGATTGTGGGAGTCCTTAACGGTATAAGGGATTTCTCAATCTATCAAATCCCGATTTCAAAACTTGTATTTCCAGACCCTGTTACTTACCAAAATGTAGTTGTAATGAATCAAAGTATGATGAGTACACTTAATGTTCAGAATTCGATGTCTTTTGCATCACTTGGAGTAATGTTATTCATATTTATTGCTTTAGCTACTATGATACTTGGGATGACAGCGGGTATAATGGGAAGGGGTGATTAAATGACAGACCTGAAAGAAGATCTCACATCTCACATGGAACAATCAGAGCTTTATGAGAAAATCGGGTGGAATGCCATTAAAGGGTTTATTACATCAATTATTCTTATAGCAGCATTTGTAAAAATTATAGATCTTGTTACAAAATATGGGTTTTTATTATCAGTTGGTCAGATCGCCTTATTCTGTACAATTGTGATGATTTATTATTATTATTACTTCTGGAGTTCCAAAACCAGTCCTGAAAAATCCATGCGTAAAAATAATAATATAAATATATTAACATGGAAAGATTTTTTCTACACGGATAAGATTAAATCTAACGATAATTTCGCAGCATTATCAACATCTTTTGTATTAGGAGTGGCAACATATGTTGGGTTCGCGATTCTTATAATTGTATCAAAATACTGTCTGGACAACAGTGGATCTGAATCCACCATGAGCATATTGAGAATTATAGTTATCGGGCTTATTGCAACGACAGTATATATTTATACACAAAGATACTCACTTAATGAAAAGTTCTGGAAAACAATTTTCAATTGCACAATTTATGGATTTGCAATAAGCTTAAGTACATATCTACTTGGAATAATTATCGGGATTTCAAATATGGTCTTTGGAGTTCCGCTTACTATAGCAATTATCACATTACAAATTGTATTTACAGCAGTTTATACATACATGGATCTTGTAGAGTGGTCAAAGGATACACATATCAGGATTGTTACAGAAAAACAAAAAATGGAATTTGTAAAAAAGGCAAAAATTGCAGCGAAAGAAGGTAAATCACTCCTTTGTGAGATTTGCAGAAATCACCCAGATACATGTGGCTCTAAACCAGAACCGAATGCATTAGACGAGTGCTCCAAATTCTCTGAACGCGGATATGCAAATAATATAAAGGAAGCAGCAAAACGTGGAGAGATATCAATATGTGATATATGCCAGAGAGACCCATCCAAATGTGGATTCAAACCACGATCTGATAAACCAGATACATGCGATGGACTTGAAGAGAGAAAAGATTTATGGAATTACTAATATGATTACTATCAGCTATAATAAAGATTTATTTTTATTCATACTTCTTTTGCTTATGGCATTCAACGGAGTTATTAAATGTATAGCAGGTATTACATTATATGGCAATGAGAAGGATAAACGTTGGGGGTTAATGGACACACTCGATGGGCTTTTTGGCATAGGTATAGTAATATATGTAATGTTAATGTGAGGTTATTATGAGATTGACAATGTTTCCAATAGCAAGAGATCCGACAATTATAGTACTCATTGGGATTATAATAGGACTAACATTTTTTACTGTTCAAATGATAAACACAGATTCCAATAACCCATATAATATTACAAAATTTATTAATAAATCTTTATCCAAGGATTATACTTTAAATATCCCGGATAATATGCCATCTATTACAGATTTAACAGTATTACCAGAAAAATCGGTAATTTATGAAAATAGTACAAAAATAGTTACACAATGGACAGAAATTCCCGGAGAAGATTATGAAGATTGCACTAAATATGAATCTGGTTGGGGAGGAAGTGGACCTAACAGTTCATCATGGGGACGTTGCCATAATTGTAATTGTATAAGCGTAAATGAGGTGGATATATAATGAGGTTATGCTACTCGGATCCACCATACCCCGGACAAGCCAAACGTCATTATTCCCATGACCCATCGGGAATTCCAGCAGAGGAAGTGGATCATAAAAAACTCATACAAAAACTTTTTGATGATTATGATGGGTGGGCATTATCAACATCAAGTCCCGCACTCCACAAACTAAACCTGATTATTCATGGAAATGATCCAGATATTGATTTGCACCCTGAAGTCAGAACAGCAGTATGGGTTAAACCATGGTGTTCGTGGAAGCCAACACATCGTGTACAATATGCATATGAACCAGTTATATTTAAACCAGTCCGTATTAAAGGATCCAAATCTGTACCATCAGTAAGGGATTTTGTCAGCGCAAACATTACCATGAAGCGTGGAACCCATGGAGCAAAACCAGATGCTTTCTGTGACTGGATTCTTGATTTAATCGGATGGCAACCGGAAGATGAACTCGATGACCTGTTTCCGGGATCAGGAACTATGAGATTAGCATTAAACCGAAGATTACTTAATATAACTACAAAATAACAATCACCAACCATAAATACATCATTAAACAAATATATTATCAGTAAGGTGAGACATGCAATTAGGTATAACACAAATTGATTACTCAAACACATCATCGGGTGGACCAGTCCTGCATATTTTTGGAAGGGATAAGGATGCGTGCGCGCACAGGATAGACCTTACAGGGTTTGTTCCTTATTATTTCATACCAGTGGAACAGGCAGACAAAATGGAACACCCAAACATCATTGAAGTTGATAAAACAGCAACCTATAAATCAATTTATGGTGACGAATTACGCAGAATAAATTGCAGAGGGTCTCCAATAGATATTCATGTTACAAAAAATCTCTATCAGCACTTTGAGGGAGATATACCTTATCATGTACGGTATATGATTGATAACCATATTACCAGTGGAATTGAAACGGAAAGTGAACTTTGTGATTACAGGCTGGTCAAACCATGTGATGTCAAAACCCCTGCACGAGTATGCTTCCTTGATATTGAGTGTAGTGATGAAAAAGGATTCCCTGAACCAGAGAGAGATCCAATCATAGCTGTTACAGTATATGATAATTTTGATAATAAATACATATCATTATTATTAAATCTTACAGAAAAACCAGTTACAATACAAGATCCGCCAAATCGTAAGACATATGTATTCCAGAATGAAAAAGCCATGCTCATAGCATTGTGTGATTACATCAAACAAAAAGATCCAGACATTATATCTGGTTGGAACGTAAGGGATTTCGATATAGATTATACATTAAAGAGGATGGAAGTATTTGAGATTAAAACAGATTCCATCTCAAGGTTGCCTCCAGCATATGGGGATAAACGCAATAAAACAAATATACGTGGTAGAAACGTCTTTGATTTACTGGAAGCATATAAAAAGATTACAACAGCCAGTGGAAAAAGAGAATCTTACAGACTGGACGCAATAGCAGAATATGAATTGGAAGAACATAAAGTTCACTTCAATGGAAGGATTATAGATCTTGCAAAAGAAGATCCACAAAAGCTTATAGATTATAACTTCAAAGATGTTGAACTCTGTGTAGGAATTGATAAGAAAAATAAGATTATAGATTTCTACAGGGAACTTGCAAGTTTCGTTGGGTGTCCACTTGATAAAACACTTGATTCATCATCAGTTGTTGATATCTATGTACTCCGTCAGGCGCATGACAAATTTATCTTACCATCAAAAGGGTTTGCAACAGAGGATAAATTTGAGGGAGCAACGGTATTTGATCCAAGCAAAGGCATAGAAGAGAATGTAATAGTGCTTGATTTAAAATCATTGTACCCGATGTGTATGATTACTATGAATGCATCACCTGAGACAAAGGATCCCAATGGAGAACTTCACTCTCCCGGAGATTCGCACCATCCAAACGGAATTCATTTCAAGAAACAACCAATTGGTCTTGTCAGGGGTATTATTCTGGAACTTCTTGAAAAACGTGATGCCATAAAGAAGAAAATGAAAACACTTCCAAAAGAGTCTCCAGAGTATGAGTTACTTGATCAGCAACAGAGTGTCCTTAAAATTATCATGAACACATACTATGGAGTTTCAGGATACACTAGGTTCAGAATGTTTGATAATGAGATAGCATCTGCTGTAACAGCAGCAGGGCGTGCTATTATTGAATTTACCAGAAAGTATGTGGAATCAAAAGGATATAAAGTCAAATATGGAGATACTGATTCCAGTTTTATTAAAATTCACGGAGTGACAGATCCAGAAGAAATCAAAAAACTTGCATTTGATCTTGAGAGAGAATTAAATGAACAATATCCAAAATTTGCAAAAGAAGTCCTGAATGCAGATGAATCATTCTTCTCCACCAAATTTGAAAAATACTATCGCAGATTCTTCCAAGGTGGAAAAAAGAAAAGATATGCCGGAAATCTGATATGGAAGGAAGGACAAAATATTGATGAAATAGATATTGTTGGATTTGAAACAAAACGCAGCGATTCTCCACAACTTGCACGAGAAGTCATGAAAAAGATTCTGGAAATGGTGTTACGCGGTTCAACTAAAGAAGAAGTAAAGGTTTACCTGTCTGATGTTATTAAAAAATATAGAAAAGGGGAATATTCTTACGATATGATAGGTATTCCCGGAGGCATAGGAAAGAACCTTGCAGATTATGATATAGCTGATGCACATGTGCGTGGATGTAAATACGCTAATGAGCATCTCGGAGCATTGTTCTTGAAAGGCAGTAAGCCAAAAAGATTGTACATAAGTTCTGTATCATCAAAATATCCACAGACAGATGTTCTTTGTTTTGAATACGGAGAGCAGGTTCCACCAGAATTTAAAGTAGATTATAAAACAATGTTAGAGAAAACCATAAAATCTCCACTTGAAAGGATATTTGAGCCTCTTGGGTGGCATTGGAGTGAGATGGATCCAGAGAAAACTACACTAAGTATGTTCGGGATTGATTAATATGATTGACACAAAAGTAATTAATTTTATTGGTGGTCCGGGTGTAGGCAAAAGTACAACCGCGGCTAACCTGTTTGCATTTATGAAGCAAAAAGATATTAACTGTGAACTTGTAGCAGAATATGCAAAAGGAGTAACATGGAGAGAAGCGCCATCAATTCTTAAAGATCAGATGTATGTATTTGCAAAACAACATAATGCTCAGTTTAGACTCAGGGGAAAAGTCCAATATATGATTACCGACTCACCATTAATTTTATCACTACATTACGGAGAACACGAATCGGAAGAATTCAGAAAACTTGTACGAGTAAAATGGAATGAATTTAATAATATTAATTTTTATATAAAACGTACAAAAATTTATAATCCGATAGGAAGAAACCAGAATGAAGAAGAAGCAAATGCAATAGCACGTGATATTATGGACATACTTGAAAAAGAACGCATTGATCATACAGTTATAGAATCAAATTCAAATGTAAAAGATATTTATAACATTATTATGAAAAAGAATTTGTCATCTGGTCATGCTTATTATATACCAGAAATGGTCAAGGAGTACAATCATGGATGAACAACACTTATGCCCAACATGTAAATTTTACAGAGTAAAATCAAAAGTAGAAAATTTCTCTGGATATTGTCATAGATACCCAAGAGTTTATTCTAATGGTTATTATAATATTATAGAAGTAAAAGATGTTGATTGGTGTGGAGAATGGATTGCAAACGAAGAATATATACAATTACATATTGGAGAGAGTTAAAATGAGTCACGATTTTCCAAACACTGAAGCGCAACAGGCAGCAAATGATCTTGCATGTGAAGAAGCACGACGCAAAGCAGGATATTCTACTGATTCTCTTGATGATATTGATTGCGAATTAGAATGTCTTTTATATAATAATGGATGTCCACTAACAAATAAAGTAGAGACTCCAAAAACAAAATTCATAAATACTTTAATGGCAACTGAAAGAAAAGGTATGGCGGAATTCATAACTTACCTTACCAGCGAAACCGATTTTTTTGAATGCCCTGCAAGTTCAAATAACCATGGAAATTATAAAGGTGGGTTACTCGAACATAGTTTAACCGTTTATGATAATCTTGTAAAAATATTATCTATATTTCCACTTGAAGTTAATGAGGATACAATTATCATAGTGAGTCTTTTGCACGATTTATGTAAAACAAACTTTTATAAACCTGATACACGAAACGTGAAAAATGAAAAAGGTCAATGGGAAAAAGTACCGTACTATTCAATAGACGATGAGACTCCACTTGGACATGGGGAGAAATCTGCGCTTATTCTCCAAAGATATATCTCATTATCCATAGAAGAACTCATGGCAATACGCTGGCATATGGCTGGATTTGACGACTCTGCAAAAAGTTATGCTGGAGGATTATCGTTAAACAACGCTATGAATAAATACCCTCTCATCTCAGCTTTACATATGGCAGATTTGGCAGCAGTTAATCTTAAAAAGAGAGAAATTGGGGGAATTATATAATGGATAACATTGAAGAAAAATCTTGGGGGTATTACGCAGTTCTTGAAGAAGGAACATCATATAAAATCAAACGGGTATATATCGCACCAAACCAGAAATTATCTTTACAAATGCACTATCATAGAAGTGAACACTGGATTGTAATTAAAGGTATGGCACTTGTAACAATAGGTGATAAAGAATTTTTCCTAAGAAGTGGAGAGAGTACGTTTGTACAATGTGGTGTACAACACAGGATTGAAAATCCGGGTGTTATCCCACTTGAAGTAATAGAGGTAGAGATAGGACAGTACATAAGTGAAGATGATATTGTAAGAATTGATGATCCATTTGAAATGAAACAATATGCAGCAGGTCCAGAGGAGGATATTAGAAATGTTTGAACCAATTCCGCAAGATTTTACAGCGGGATTTATCATAGGATTAGTATTTGGAATTATAATCGGATCTATTATAGCAGAAGTTTTATTTTATCTTTATTGGAAACGGGAATTTTACCCATTGTGGGGATTTTATCAGGAACATAAGTTAGAACAAAAATTAAAAAAGGAGAAAGGATTGGAATGATGAATATAGATTTGCACTGTCTCAACCCGGAACAAGGAAATATACCAATTATATTTGTATTGCAACCATGTCATATAATAGGATATAAAACATGTGCATGGTCCGATACAGGAGAGAGAACAATTATAAGACTGACGTTTGATATATGCCAGCATCAGGAGTGGATTATAGACCCTGAAGCAAAAACAGCAGTCCAGATTATATCAAACCTGATGAAAGGTATAGAACGACATTCATATACATTTGTAAAATTAGTTATAAAGTAAACTTTTATATATCATCACACCTTATTTATATTCAGGTGTGACATGAGTGTTGATTTTGAATTTAGAAATAAAAAGAAGATGTGGTCATATAATGGAACTCCATCCTATGGAGCTCTTAAAAGATTATTTGAAAGTGGAAGAATAAAAGGAATTAAAGTTGTTCCATTGCCAAAAGAGAACAGGATAGACCCAAACAGAAACGCTTTTGGTGTGGATTGCGGTGGAGGGTGTTGGCTTGCAATTTATGATATTGGGAAACATCCATTAATAAAAATGTCTCATTTTGATCATGTTGAAAGGGCGATGGAAGTACTCTTAAAAGCAGCAGCAATTTTTGATTGTGTTGTGTTAAATGATCTTGAACATGGGGATTCAGAAGTATGGGCAGGAAAACCACCATCAAAAAAGCCACTCATAAAAAAATCTTCTTTTGGAATTAATATAAAACCAATAAACTTAAATATTATGAAGGGGTTGAAAAGATGAGATATAAAGAAGAAGTTGAAGATAAAGATAAAGTGACATGGAAAGTTATTTTACGTGATAAAGAAACAAATCGCCCGATTACTTGGGTACTTGTAAGTAAACTTGAATACCCAACGAAAGAAGAGGCAATAGAATATTTAAGAGATGCGTATGAATCTGAAAAAGACATACCAATACGTGATATATTTGAAAAGATGAGAATGAAACAGATGCCATACAGAATGATGACAGATTACGTGGATAAAGATCGGAAAAAGAAACCTGTAAAAGCAAAATCAAAACGTAAAACAAAAAAGAAAGGTGGTAAATAATGGGAAGATGGGATGATCCAACTGATGATGACATAGCAAAACTTTTAAGAAATCATCAAATGATAGCAAGATTAGAACTTACAGATACATATGATCAGCTTTTATTAGAGCTAAAACGTTTACACAATGAGAGGGGGAAAGTTCCAGAAAACAGAAAAAGAGTGTACGATATTGCAATTCAAAAAATAGTAGATTATATGTATTTTATAGCAAATGAAGCTTACATACCAACTGGATCAGTTTACGAAGATCTCACATCTACAGAAAAAGGTGGAAAGTATAAAAAAATATATCCTATAGATTACGATATAATATCTTCAGAAGATCGTAAAAAGAAACGAGTGAAACAAAAACCCAAACGTAAAGTTGTAAAAAAGTGTAGGTGTAAATAATGGGAAGATGGGATAAAAAAATTAAAGTTGATGGTGAGTCAACAGTCCCAACACCAGAAGAGCTTGAGACATTAAAAAGATTGAATGACAAAGCACTAATAGATATTGATAATTATGATAAACTTAGTGGAACGGGAGAGATAGAAAGACTTAATAATATAAGACAATTTATTCAAAATCCGCAAGAAATGAGAAAACATCAAAGAAAAAAGAAACCTGCAAAATCAAAATCAAAAAGAAAATGTAAATGTAAATGAGGTAATATGACAAAACAAAAATATCCTATGAGAAGAAATAACTGGATTATCCAAATGTATGACTTTGGAGAGCAGGGAGTTAAAGACTTCAACCATTTACATAAAAAAGTAATTCCAGCATCAAAAAATCTTATTGTACCTCAGAAAAGATTCGGATTAAGACTGAAAAAATTAGATGCAAACCTTGATGTTAAAGGATTTGATATGCCAAGAGGAGATATAGAAAAAATAGAATTAAAAGGTGGAAAAATTATCAGGGTTGGATCAGATCATAGTAAAAAAAATAACGAATATTTTAAAAATTATATAGTACCTCTTATAAATAAATCTTTTTCAAGAGAAGAACTGGCACATTTAAATTTATATATAGAATATCCATCCAAATATCTTAGTAATAAATATGATGGTGTAGCAACATCATTCAAGTCATTAAAAGATAAACGAAATTTTTCAACTATAGACGTTGCAAGAAAAAAAGATGGATCCGTTATAGTACACGAAATATTACATGCAGTTATGTTTAACCAAAACAGAAATCCAAAAAGCAGAAATCAAGCCGAAGCAGAGACAGAATTGGGAACATTAGCAAGATTATCGGATTATGAGAGAGATAAAATTCCATGTGGTTATGGATATTATGAATTATTAAAGAAAAAGAATCCATGTAAAGCACAAAGAGAGGATGTAAAGATAATTAAACAACATTGTGATGTACACGATAAAAATAAATTAATATCCTGTATCAGAAAAAATTTACCAAAAACTCACATTGGAAAACTTAAAGTTCCAAAAAAATATAACCCGGATTTATAAACAAATACTTTTTTATACTATTACTCCAATTATTATAAAGGTGAATTATGATACGAGGACAAGATATCTTATCAAAATATCCAAATGCGGAAATACAATCTATATCAAAAGGTTATGTAACTAAATGTAATTCTCCATCCGGAGTATGTTATGATCTATTGGATACGCAATATGCAAATGACGGACAAGTAAAAGGGGATTTTCCAAAGCGAAAAGCAAAATCAAAATTTTATTTTGTGTATACTTCAACAAAATACAGAGATATAGAATCCATGGGGGGAGAATTTAGTAGAACCGAATATTATCTTCAAGACGGAACTCCAGTTTATATAAACGATTGCCATTCTGGTCACGGGCATTGTAACCACATTGAAGTTTTAAAAGTTGTAGAATTATTTAACAGTTATAGGTCTCAAAATGTTTATCGTAAAATAAGAATTGATCATACGAAGGCAAAACGTAAACCAGTAAAGAAAGTCAAGCATGTAACCAAAAAGGTAAAACGTGTAACCAAAAAGAAATAAGAAACCTTTTTATAATATGAAATCAATATAATATTGGTGAAATAAATATGTTAAACAATGAATTAACCAAAAAAGCGGCTGATAAACTTGAAGAAGCGGCTGTTGCTCTGCGTAATTGCGATCTTGAGACGAAAATAAAACAGAAAGTTGAGCCTATTGAAAAGACAATTCAAGAGCACCCAATCCCATCTGTACTTGTGGGAGTTGGGGTAGGTATTCTTATAGGCACATTGGCATATAAGTATTACAACAACAAATAACAAACTTTTTTATACTATTGCACCTACTAATATATAAGGTGAATTATGGAATTTGAGAGGGATCCTACAACACACAAAATCATAAAATCTCCCGGAACATTTTTGCTGGCAAGAGTTAAAGAACACCACATTCCTATAGAGAGAAATCTTGGAAAATGGGTTATGGATAAACGGTATGCGCAATATGATGCGCATGACGATTATGATAAAATCAATAGAGCTATAGATTATGTAATAAGATATAATGATTTTAATGAAATACCACCACCGATTATTGCTGTTGGTGGTACTGTACACGGAGCTCCAGTTTTATATCTTATTAAAACAAATGTCCCAACATATCGTAAAAAAAGAAAATCTTCAATGCCAAAACGTAAAATAAAAAAGAAACAAGTCAAAAAAGTGCAGGTATAAATAATGAACCTTACAAATAGACATAAATTATTTGAAATCGCCAGAGATCTTGAAATTCCTGCAACCAAATTTATAGGGTTGCTTGAAACAAATCCAGATTATATAGGTTTAAGTTCAGATGAAGATTATGATAATATCATAAAATCTTTTCGGGATTTGCAAATAAAAAATAGACAGTATGAAAATCCACCAGCTATTATTGCTATACTTCCAAAAAAATCGTATCCTAACACCTCTCCAAAATGGTACTATATAAAAAATGATTTGTTGTATGAAGAACCCAAAGAAGAAATAACAACATGGCGTAATAAAAAGAAACCTGTTGCATCAAAATCAAAACGTAAAGTATGCAAATGTAAAAAATAACAAACTTTTTTATAATATTAACTCCCACTATATATCAGGTGTGTTAATGGCTTCATATGAAACTGCGAAAAAACATTTTATAGATCATACAAAATATTATGCTAAAAAAATACTTCCGAGAGGCATCCCGGTATCCATAAAATTCGGAAAAATAATAGGTGACAGCGACGGACAAATAGCACCAAGATACTCCATTGATGGTAATGGAAAACCTGTAAATATGAGTTTTGAAATTACTTACAATGAGGATTTTGTTGATGCTAACAAGAATAACCTGAAGAGTTATGGGGTTGACGGACTGATTGTTCATGAATTAAACCATGCGCGGGATTTCATTCTTGATATGAACGGTTACATGAAAAATGCGCATACGAATCCCGTATTTAAAAATGGTCTTGCAAAATTCATGGGAACAAAAATAGGAACAAAGAAATATCGTAGTGCAATGAAACCAGACCCGTCAACACGGTGTTATAAAGGGTGCAAGTATAATGTAGTACCATCATGGACAAGTGAATACTGGTTATATTTCTGCCCAAAATGCGGGTTTGTAGATTCTTATACAACAAATCTTAAAGCGAAACACCCTGTATGTGAAAATTGTGGGAATAACAAAAACCTTGTCTGCAAAAAACTTCCTGTAGAGAGTGCAGCAAAAATGGATGTCATGGTTCAGATGCGCCCAAAAGATTATAATTCCGACAGGGAATTAAAAAATTTCATATTCAGGGAATTAAAACAAAACCTCCCTCCACAAAAATGGGCAAAAATTCAAAAAGATTTAACACACATTAAAAACAAAAAATAATTTTTTAATCGCAACGCTTATAATCTTCTATAACACATATTTTATCATGACTAAAGAAGATTTAGAAGCCATAAAACCAGACCTTGAAGAAATGAAAGCTGATGCAGAAAAAGGTTACTGGGTTAATAATACGTACATTAGATTTAAAAATGCAGTCAAACCATGTAAATATTGTGGGTTCTGCCCATATGGTCAGCTTGTAGAAGCATTTCCACTTGACCCATTGCGGAAAAAAATACCAAGTAAAATGGTATGTGAAGTTTTTGGACATCATTGCCCTGTATTTTACCATGCAGAATTATTTGCTGAAGAAAAAGATATTACAGAAGAAGAGCAGGAAGCTTTTACCAAAGAATGCAGAGAATTTTTAGATAAAATATATAAAGAGGCAGAAGAGGAACAATGAAAGTAATCATAGCGGGTTCAAGGACATGTGACGATAAAAATATTGTCTGGAAAGCATTAAATGAAACAAAATTTGATATAACAGAACTTATATCAGGTGGAGCTATCGGTGTTGACAGGCTTGGAGAGGAATGGGCAAAATCTAAAAATATTCCTGTCAAAGTTTACAGACCACATTATGGTATCGAAAATCCACGTTATGCACCACTCCTGAGAAATACCGACATGGCAAAAAATGGTGATGCACTTATTGCCATCTGGAAAGATCAGACCCGCGGAACAGCGCATATGATCCAATGCATGAAAGACCTTGGAAAACCCATCGAAGTTATAACAATAGAATGAAGCACCCTGCAAAATACAATGATAAATTCTCCTCTTTTTTTAAAACCATTCTACAGGACAGAAATTTGATTCTTGATCCATTTGCAGGTACTGGAAAACTCAGACAATTATTATCACAAGAAGTAATATGCCTTGAGATAGAACCAGAATGGGCAACGGATATTATCGGAAACGCACTTTATCTGCCGTTTAAAGACGAATCATTTGATGCTATCTGCACATCACCAACATATGGTAATCGCATGGCTGATTCTTTTAATGATAAACAACCAGAAAAACATTATGTAAGAAACACATATACTCACTCCATTGGCAGAAAATTACACCCAGACAATTCAGGACAGATGCAATGGGGAGTAAATTACAGGAACTTTCATAAATCTGCATGGAAAGAATCAATACGTGTATTGAAACCAAACGGTGTATTTTGTCTTAATATCAAAGACCATATAAGGAATGGTATAATTCAACCAGTAACAGATTGGCACATATCAGTTCTGGAATACTATGGGTTAAAATTAATACATCATCACAAAATCCCAATATCAGGATTAAAATATGGATCCAATACGCAAAGAATTGAATATGAATCTATTATAGAATTTATCAAATTTACTTCTTAGCCAATTTTATAAAGTCGTCCCATTGTAAAATTACATGGGGTTCTGTCCTGTTACGTTTAATAACAAGCAATGGTGTTAACTTTTCTTTTGCAGCGTTATCCTCACACTGAAGAATAGCAGACCAGATATTGATTTTTTCAGTATTCTTACATTCTATACCGTATGGAAACACCCTGCGCGCATGGGGAGAGAGCTTGATATCAATCCCACTCTCTCCCATAATTGCTTTTTTAACATCTCCCTCTTCAAGTTCTGAAAAATTTGAAAGTATATTATCATGAACAAAATTTTGTAAAGCACGCCCTTTTGCTTTACGTGTACTTGGAGTATTTGCCGTCATTTTATATATATTTAAAAATTATTTATATAAGTGTTGTGATACTTTTTTATATTATTACGTATATTATTATATAGGTGTAAAATGAACAGAACAGAACTTGATAAACTAAGTACTCAATTGGGTATAGCATCAAAAAATTTAAGTAATAGAGGTAAATTCTCAAGAGAAGTTGATAACCTGATTGATGAATATGAATATAGTGGAATCGAAGATGATATTGATACAAGTATAGAGGCAAGAGAAGATTTTGCAAAAAAAGCCAAAGTTGTACTTGAAAAATACAACAAAGGGGAACTGCAAATTAAAGATGTTAAAATGCCATATAAAAAAGATATAATTCAGATCCGTAAAAAAGGTACTACAAAGGCAAAACCAAAGCGTAAGATTGTAAAGAAATGCAAATGCAAATAATCTCTTTTTTTAAGAAACTTTAAAAAAATTTGGTTGTGTGTCGAAAACAATATTTTTGAGGTGTGAGGTGAGAATAATACTGGTTCACACAACCACATATAGTATACGTCGGTGTAATATTTAAAGTTAGCGGTTACAGGATACCTTTTTATATTATACTGTTTAATATAATATTGTGATTTGAGATGAGACGATACTGGTATCTGACAAAGAAAACACATGCCCCAAGAGTGTTCACGCAACTCCCCCATGGTTACGATATATTTATAGGGGAAGTTATCCATAGAACACCTGAGGGCAAATATGTCCATACATTGTATGAAGGAAAGAGTGATAGGGTTATAAAAGAATTTGATGACAGCAAAGATTGTAATGGACCATGCGGGTTTGACTCTTCGAGAAAAGAAATTGCAAGAGAATTATTTGCCATGAATAATCTAGGTCCAATGCCAGAAGTATTAGCACCAAGAAAATCTAAAAAAACACATAGTAAAATAAAAAGAACTGTAAAAAGAATTGTAAAAAAATCCGGGAGGAAAAAGTAAATGGTAGAATTTGTTAACCCATTTATAATTAAAGGGTGTAAAAGAAAATTAACAAATGAAGAACTTATTAGAGCAATTCGCATGGATCTTACTGCTGAACATGAAGCTGTTCACGAGTATCTCTCTCATGCCGAAGCATGTAGTAATCCTATTGCTAAAAAAGTACTTATCAGTATTGCAAATGAAGAAAAAGTACACGCGGGAGAATTTTCCCGTTTATTAGAGATTCTTACCGGGGATGAAACAAGTTATATGTCAAAAGGTGCAAAGGAAGTTAATGAACTCATGGAAACCAAATCACAAAAATTAACATCAAAAAAGAAACCAGTAATTAAAAAAATTATAAAAAAGAAACGAAAATAATTTTTAAATAACAATTTTTATATATAGCGTAAACAAAATGGTATAATATGATTATACTTAAAGAAGTTGAAAAAGACGAACGGTGGGCAATTACCGTTGTAAAAAAATTCCTGTATAACCACCCAATATTTGTAACATTCATATCAACTATTGTGCTTATATTCATTTTATTTGCATTGAGTGTTATTATGATGTTGGCAGCAATTGGTGGTGGACTTGCAGAACAAACTGCTAATGAAAGATACGTGAATGGTGAAATAACAGCACACGAATATAAAATGTTTAATTTTGCATTAGATGTAGCACTATTTTGTTACAATGTAATTGATGCTATTGTTGGAGCTGTTATAGGACTGTACATATTAATATTATCATATGCAGCATTTAAATACTATCTTAAATATAATAAAGATAATCTTTAATCACTTTTTTTAAATAGTATTATAACCAATATACTGTGATGTCTGGTTACAAAAGTGCTACACAATCTAAAAATATCTGCTGGATGCTACCTCGACCAAAACCAGATAAGTATAAAGGCGGAATGCCATTGTATTGCGAGGACTGGCTTATAGATTTGGCGCACGACATTCTTGAAACTGATACAAAGTCTATCCTAAATGTTTTTTGTGGAATGAATAAATACGGTTACAGGGTAGATCTTAACCCCGATGTCAAACCAGATCTTATTTGTGACATTCATAAATTATCATCGAAATTAAATAAAACATTTGATATAATAATAGCGGATCCTCCTTATTCAGATGAAGAAACAGATGAACTTTATGGAAAACATCTTCCAAAACTTAATTATTCTAAATGGACAAAAGAATGTGATAAATTATTAAACCCAAAAGGATTATTTATAATTTATCACAAATATCTCGTACCAAACCCGGATCCTTTAAAATATAAAGTTACAAAAAGAGTTACTATATTAAACAGGGTCTGGCATTTACCAAGAGTTGCAACATACTTCCAGAAATCGGGCGATTAGCACAATGGCGGTGCGCCCGGCTCATAACCGGGAGGTTATCGGTTCAAATCCGATATCGCCCATCATATGATTCCCATATTCATAGTATTTCTTATTCTGTTAGGATTAATTTTGGTTATTAATGATATCAGAGGAGAGAGTAAACTTCTTTTAGGTGTATTAGTCATATTAGGAATTCTTATACTACCATATGCGTTGTTTGTAATAGTATCAATTATAACAATCTTACCAATACCACAACTTGATGGAGTTTGTTCTGATATGAGTGAACCAAAGGGGGCAATAGAATTTGCATATGATCATATGGTAACAAAAGAAATGTTACTTTTATAAACATTGAACCAAACGATTTTGAAGAATATTGCTTCAGGCATCATTGGGCAACTGACACAGAAGGCACAACGTACAGGTTGGTCTGGAGTAAAATGCACAATGATATACAATTAAACAAATCTTATACCATAAAATATACTGCTGGTTATTTTAATGCATTATGGGAATATGCTTAAAACTTCTCAAAATGCTAATCAGTTTCCTTAAATACTAGTAAAAACAATACTATTATCGTAATATGGAGATGTATTATGGAAGTAATTAAAGTTAAGGCGCGTAGCCCAACCGAAATTGTGTTTGCGTCAATCTCTGATATGACCAAATTTCATGATGAGATTACTGATGGTAAAGCTGTTGTATTCGACTATACAGATGGAAGAATACGGCATGGTGAATATGTAAATCCTATTATCAAAGCCGATATTAGTGATAATAAAATTAAAATTAGATCGGAGGAGTAATTAAATGGATTTTATTGAACTTGGTGCATTCCTCATTGCAGCACTTGTTGCAATATTTCTTGTACACTGGGCGCTCACATTGCGTCAGATTGTTGAATTGAAATATGCAGATGTCGTTGTCAAGAAAGCAGGAACAAAAATCTATTCTGCTGATACTACTATCGCAGGAAGAGAGCCTACTGCTATTTACTACAATTTCCCATCATGGATTCCTGTGATTGGGTGTATCGTAAAACGCATGCCACTTGAAATCATTCAGATTTCTGTCAAAGGCTATGAGACTTTCGCAAAAGCCAATGCACGATTTGTTATTGATGTATCTGTGTATTGCCGTATCGAGAACGTTCCAGCCGCTGCACAGAAATTCCCCGGAACGAGCATTGAAGATTTCAAAAAGGGTATGACTGCAATCATTATTTCGGCAGTACGTAAAACTACCGCAAATTATGCAATTGAGGATATCATCTCAAAACGCAAAGAGATTTCCGATGAAATCCGCGGAGAGATTACCGAAGATTTCCTCAAGTGGGGTGTCGAACTCACCAACGTTGCAGTAGAGACCATCGCAGATGCAGACAATACCACTGTCATCCATGATATCTCTGCAAAGAAAGAGGCTGAAATCAATTCACTGTCACGTCAGGAAATCGCAATCAAATCCAAACAGGCTGAGATTGTAGAAGCTGAAAACCGTGAGCTTGCAGAAAAGAGGAAAATTCAGGCAGATGAACAGATTGCTATTCGTGCTCAGGAGAAAGAGAAAATTGTTGCTGTAACCAGACAGGAAGCGATTACAAAGATTCTTGATGTTGAACGCAATGAGAAAGTTACTCGTGCGAATATTGAGGCAGATGCAAAAGTTAAGACCGCAGAAGGTACTAAAGCTGCGCAGGTCATTACTGCCGAAGGTGTCCGTCAGTCAACTATTCTGTCGTCTGAGGGTGAAAAACAGGCTCTCATCATGAAAGGAGATGGTACTGCATCTCAGACACTTGCAATCGGTACTGCCGAAGCAGATGTTATCAGGGCAAAGAAGCTCTCTGAAGCAGCAGGTCTTGCAAAGATTGCAGAAGCACAGAAATTACAGCAGGATGGTGCAGAAAAGATCCGTATCATTGAAAAAGATGAACGTATTGGTCTAGAACTTGCAAAAGCACTTTCTCAGGCAGAAATTAAATTCTATGGTGGTGGAGAACCTAAGAACTTCATGGATCTGTTCAAGGTAAGTACAGGTGGACTATCCGCAGGTGGAAGTCTTGCAACATTCCTCGACATTCTTAAAACAAGCGATCCAAATGCCTATACCAAAGCTATGGACGTTGTAGAATCAACAAAGAAGAAACTGATGTCAGAAACATCAGAAACATCGTATACTGATTCAAAAAATGAATATCCATCAGTAAGCACACTTAAAGACATGGCTTCAAACATCGTTGGGGAGAAAGAGGAGATCCCTCTTCAAGATATGAATACCATGCCTACTGATGGATTCCCAAAAAAGCTCCCCGAAGAGAAGAAGCGAAAATACAGAGACTTCTTCGGACTATAAATTTTTGGAGGTTAAAAATATGATTGATTTAATGGAACCACAACCAATTCCCTATGCACAGGGAAAACTATTTGAATGTAAATATTGTGATGGTAGTGGAAGAGAGTATGAATCAAATCACATAGGTATTCTGGATATCGGTAGCAAAAAGCGACCATGCCGTGTATGTCATGGAACAGGATATCAAAGGATTTGATATGAAAAGGTTTGACGACAAAGATTTGGATATATTCCATAATGTAGCAATTGATCTTGCAAATGAAAACACAGACAGTGGATCAATCAGATCCATATGTGTATCAAATATTATCATTATGGAATTGTTTAACAGATTGCTGGAAAAATAAATTTTATTTTTGGATGAAGATCTACTATGAAAACAAAATTGTGTATACTATCAATTATCATGCTATTCTTGATTATCCCAGTACTTGGTGCAACAACTTTAAGCGGAGTAAAACTTATGGGAAATTACTCGTCGGGGGAGACAATTACATTTCCAATGACGCTTTCAACCTCTCCATCAGATCCACCAATAACATATCAAATTACAGCAATGGACTTTGGAAATACAAATAATGGTGGATATATAGAAGAACCATACAAAACATCAAACGTATATTCTGCAACACCATATATAAAACTTGATAAAAATGAAATTACAATTAATCCGGGAACATCAGAAACTGTTACGGCAACTATAAAAATCCCATCATCGCATGGGGGGTTATATTCTTTAATCAATATTCATCCAAAAGTCACAATTACAAATGGTACAAGTGTAGTTACATCTATGAATGTTCCCGTAATGATAACCATTAAAAATACAACTTTGACAAAAACTGGTATTATTACAAATATAACAATAGATTCATCAAATACCATATCTACAGTATTTACAAATACCGGAAATACCCATTGTTATAATGTTAAAAATGTTATTGGAGTTAATGTATCTGGAAAAGAAAAATATCTATCAACACCACCGATGATTACTGCTATTGTACCGGGTGGAACCGTTATATTCTCACAACAGTTAAATGAAACATTATCATCAAATCAAATAACATCTTATATTATAGAGGGAGAACAAGTAATTGCAATAGAGAAAACGATTATTACATTACAAAAACCTCCAGTACAACAAATACCAACAACCATTCCAACAACTGTACAGAAATCCCCATTGGGAATTATGATAATTATATTATCTATAATTAGTATCATATATTTGAAAACAACCACATCTTTTAAATAAGGTACTAACAAATATATGTAATAGAGGGTGATTTGAAATTGAATAAAAAACTTTTAATAATTTCTACAATGATTATATTGTTTTTAATATCACCAGTTCTGGCTCAAACATCAACATCAATTTCGATTTCTGGGACAGTTCTTCCACATCAGCCTGCATACAAACCACAAGCATCATTTGTTGCAGCACCACAAACTGGTCAATCCCCACTTACGGTAAAATTTACTGATACCTCTACACACTCTCCTATAGCATGGAAATGGGAATATAAAGACAAATATGGTTATTGGAAACAGTTTTCCACACTCAAATCACCATCATATACATTCCAGACAGGAGTTTATTCTATAAGGCTTAGTGTTAAAAATAAAGTTGGGTATGATGCAATTACCAAAAATAACTATATTACTGTAACAGAAAAACCAAAAATTAAAAAACCTGAAGCAAAATTTGGAATTTATCCAACTATTGGGAAAGTTCCTGTTACAATATTTGTAACTGACAAATCTTTACACAACCCAACCAAATATTATTGGAACTTTGGGGATGGAACAACATCCAACTTGAAAAATCCACCACCCCATAAATATACCAGATCCGGGTTTTACAGGGTTCAACTCACTGTATCCAATTCAGCAGGATTTGATACAACAAGCCATCCTGTAATTGTTTTACCAAAATGGTGGTACTGGGGGAATTAACACGATCACATTCTCGATGATTACATAATGTTGAATTTGGTTAACCACATAATGTATGAGGGAAATAAGATCTTATTTAGAGGAGGAAACTATGAAACTAAGTATTCTAATCGTGGGCTTAATCGCCCTTACAATGCTTGCCGTCCCGGTGATGGCAGATGTAAATTTAACACCTGCTGAAATTACAGCAACAGGAACTGTTGTTCAAACACTATCAATATCCGCGGAATCAACAAATATTGCATTTGGTGACTTTAAAGTTGGAGATAACAGAATTGATGCTGAAAATATCGTAGTTACATCTGAATTTGTTCCAAATTGGAGAGTAGATGCTGCAACAACCGATGGTTATGGATATATGCGTATTAATGGAGCAGCCACAGGAACATACCTGCAAAACAAATTGCAACAGTATAATTATAAAACGTCTGCATGGGAATCTGCAAATGATTTAACATTCAGCGGATCCGCAAGTACTACCATGAAGGAGACATTTTTGCAAAAAGTACTCATAAACGATGCTCCGGGAGCATATGGTACTGTAATAACTTACACTATTGCAGCAGTTTAAGCCGATAATCGGCTTATCCAAATTTTAAAAATTTTATGATTAATAATTATTAACGCAATACCCGTTTTCATCTCGTACTTTTATAATCTTCCCGCCACATTCGGGGCAAACATAATTATATTTCTTGGCACACCGTTTGCAGAAATATGTGTGATTTATCAAATGACAATACGACCAATCCTTATTGGTAAGTTTATGCGCTTTTATATATGGAGCAATCTTATCTTTTGAAAGTCCATCTGCGAATAATACATTCTTCTCTAATTTTGGATTATACTCATAATCAAGTATTGCTCCACAACATTCCCATTCTTCTGCATGCTGGATATTATTATACATAGACCAGAATGCTATTTCCTTGCCACATTTATGGCATACTACATCATGAGTTGAACACATAATTTACATCCTTCGGGGATATTAAAATCGAACTATCTGGAATTTCCGTATAGTTGGATCCACTACCAGCCCTAGAATGTTAATTTTTCAAACAACCACTGTTGTAATTGTTTTTGTTTTTTATATAGCGTAAGATCAAATGCTCTTACTCCAAAATTTGTAGTTTTTGCCGTCTCACGCATAGTATCAATATCTAGTCCAGTGTGCATTAAACCAACGATTCCCATCTTATTAATCATATATTTGTCTAATGGATCGATATATTCTCCGAGGATATATTTCTTAGCTAACATCGTTTCAATTTCAAGCACCATGATTATCACCGTTACCAATATTTATATACTTGTTACCTTTATGTTACCATTACGGAAGTTCCGGGAAGTTGAACCCGAATCCTCTGATAGACAGTCAGAGATACTAGCCTTTGTACTAAACTTCCTTATAGCCATGATGAGAATCGAACTCATGCGAATTCCGTGTAAGGGAACCATGCTACCTCTACATCACACGGCTAAAAATTTAAGTGCTCTCTTCGTCAGAGAGCGTATCTATTAACACTTTGAAACCACTAATTGTACCGCCATACATATTTTTAATTTTTATATACATAAAATTCCTCCGATATACATGACCGTGTTGGCACACTAGCACCACCAATTCTTTTTAATGATGAAATTGGAAACATCCGCGGGCGTTAGCCTCCGCACCATCAATTTTTATTTTTGATTAGACAGAAATTGAAAATGTCTGTTGGCGCGAATTATTATTTTCGCTATGCAGCCAATTTTTATTTATAGCGACGAAAATTGGAAACGTCATACATATTATGTAAGTTTTAGATAATAAATGTTGTGTTTAAAGAAATGTCCCCGGTGGGCTTTGCTCCCACCGCCTCGACTTTGCAAAAGTCGCGTTCTGCTGAATGTAACTACGGGGACTCAGGGAGTTTGGTGGGAGTTGCACCCATCTCACATTCCTTCACAGGGAACGATGCTTCTGTTACATTACAAACTCCCTAGTGAGACCAACGGGGAACGATCCCGCAACCTTCAGATTAAGAGTCTGGTGCTCTCCCAATTGAGCTATGATCTCATATAGGCATGGTGGGATTTGAACCCACATCAACGGATTCGAAGTCCATCGGGATAGTCCATTACCCCACATACCTGATTCTCCCGACCAGATTCGAACTGGTATTGGCGGATTCAAAGTCCACGGTGCTTGCCTAATTACACTACGGGAGTTCAGCGGGACAGGTAAGACTCGAACTTACAACATCCGCCTCTCTGCGCCATCATAAGCGTAACAGGGCGGCTCTCTACCAAGTTGAGATACTATCCCACAACGGGTCTGGTGCGGCTCGAACGCACGACCTCCGGATTTCTTCGATGTGTCTGTGGCGGGGGCGGAGACACATCTTAAAAGTCCGACACTCTCCCAAACTGAGTTACAGACCCAACAATATAATTAAGCTTTCATGATATTTAAGGAATGCGGTCAAACTGACCGCAAAATACAGGAACCAGACTTAGGAATATCGGTAAATTCAAAAATAACGTTCCAACCAACCTGTCTCTGGTGTGGATATTTTCCATAGGTATATTTTGTAATAAACTTCCTTTTCAATGAAACAGATTTAATTTTTTCCTGATACTCTCCATCAAGTTCGTATTCAAACCAAAGATTGTGTGGCATTGAAAATATAAGCATTGACTCATGCAATTCGCCTGATTTTTTCTGTTCAGTAATTCCATCAGTCATAACGAAAAATTTTTTTGATAACTTCTGATAATTATAATCTACCCATGCGTTGTTTAGCAAATTATGAGTGGAAAGAAATGTATGAATCGGGGAACATGAAAGTATAGGCAAAGCTGCTATAGACCACCCTGCACATTTGGCATGTTCTACAAGTCTCTTATAAAATGGTAATAATTCAAACGTACTATTAAGAACTGTTGAATTATTACTTAAGTAAGGACTCCCAAATTTATTAAGGGAATAATCCATAGTGACTTTTTTCGTATCAAAATCAAGCGTAATCTCTGCATCCAAAGCTTTTACGCCAGCATAATTAGTCATATTATTCTATGACCAGAATAGGATCCCCAAAGAAACTACCCTTCTTTTTTGCTTTTACAACATCTTCAGGCTTTACATCATGCGTTTCAACATTTGGATTAGCTACTTGTGTGTCATCAACCATATAAATTCACCATAATATAATCAGTTACAGTATGATATAAATTTAGTGGTTAATTACCAATTTGTTATATAAATTCTCAATCTTTTGCATTTCCAGCGTATAATTTTGAGATTTCTCAACTACACTTCTTGCTCTCTTCCCAAAAATTAATCTTTTCTCTTCATCTTTTAGTAAATCAATAACTTTTTCTGCCAATGCTTCAGGATCCTGTTTCTTTACAACATAACCAGCATCCTTTAACCATATATGAGCATCTCCAGCATCTGTAGAAACAACAGGGGTTCCACATGCCATTGCCTCAATAGTGCTTACGGGGATGCCTCCATCTGATAACGATGTTGTAATACTTACATCTGCTGATGCATAATGCTGTGGCAAATCTTCATTTTGAATATGACCGAGATATAATACAGATTTCCACAAATCTGACTGTAGTACAGCATTTCTAAATTTATCAAACTCAGTACCAACTCCAAGTAATTCAAATTTCACATGTGGACATCGTTGATTAATTATTTTCATAATTAAAAATAAAGTGTCAGTATCATAAATTTTATCAAACCCCCTTGGATAAAATACTGTTTTATATTCTGTCTTTACTCTTTTTGATGGATGGAATAAATTTATATCGATTCCCGGATAAATGACAGCAGTTTTCTGTCTAGGCACACCAAATTCCCATAATTTATTAACAGAATTTATTCCATCACATGTAACAAAATCAGCTTTATCCAAAGCATATTTTACAAGATTGTAATATAATGTATTTTGATCAGGATGGACCAAAATATCATCCCCCATAGCAGAAATTACCAATGGGTGAACTCCAGAAAATGCACCGAGAAATCCATAATTTGTAACAAAATGCGCCTGAACCAAATCTGGATTAATTGATCTGATTATATTTCTTGATATAAATGGGGATAAAAATATATTATTTTTATTAATTAAATGAATATTTGTATCAATATCTTCAAAAAATTTAATACCTCTTTCAAGTCGGGAATCGCCATCGTAGTTAAATGATATTAAATGCGTCTCATGATTATTGGAAAAATATTTCACAAACTTTTGAATATGAGTAGATCTCACATCCCCAAGAAAACACAACCTCATTAAAGTTCACCACAAACTTCTTTTACAGAGTTAATTACATACTTAATATCTTCTTCAGTCATCTTTGGATAAAGTGGCAATGACACTTCCCTATCATAAATTGATTCACACGTTGGGAAATCTCCACGTTTGTATCCATATTCCGACTGATAAAACGAGTGCAGGTGAAGTGGTATAAAATGAACACTACATGAAACACCTCTTAAAGAGAGAAGTTCAATAAAAGCATCCCTATGTTTTTCCGGTGCAAGAACAGGATATAAATGGAATACATGATCCTCATAATGTTTTGAAAAAATACCAAGATTGTTTATATTTTGTAAACCTCTTGTATAAATTCCAGCATACATTTTTCTGATATCATTAAACTCATCAATTTTTTTAAGTTGATACAACCCAATTGCAGAATTTATATCAGTTGTATTATATTTCCATCCACATAATTCTATATCATATTTCCAAGAACCGCCAGCATAACGCTTCCAAGCATCCTTTGAAATTCCATGCAATCTTAACTTTCTTACCTTTTCAACGAATTCAAAATCATTTGAAGTAATCGCTCCACCCTCACCAGTAGTCATATTTTTCGTTGCATAAAAACTAAAACATGTTGGATTTCCAAGATTTCCTATTTTTTTCTTATGATATTCTGCACCAATAGCATGAGCAGCATCTTCAATTACAACAAGATTATTATCTTCAGCAATCTCCATAATGGCGCGCATATTACATGGTTGTCCTGCATAATGTACGGGAATTATAGCTTTTGTTTTTGAAGTAATTGCTTCAGATATTTTATCAGGATTTATATTACACGTTTCTGAATCTATATCAACAAATACAGGACGCGCACCACTATGAACAATAACGTTCCCTGTAGATGCAAAAGTAAATGGAGTTGTAATTACCTCATCTCCCGGTTTAATCCCGGATGCAATCAACGACAAATGAAGTGCAGCAGTACACGAATTAAGAGCAACTGCATATTTAGCGCCAGTATAATTTGCAATTGCTTCTTCAAATTCAAACGTTTTCTTACCCATGGTAAGCCAACCTGATCTAATTGTATCAACAACAGAAGATATTTCTTCTTCTCCAATAAGAGGTAGTGCAAATGGTATCTGTCTCATTTTTTATTCTCCTTGTACCAGTTAATAAATTTCATAAGACCTCCATCGAGAGTATATCTCGGTTCCCACCCAAGTTTTTTTGCTTTTGAAATATCAGCAACAAGACTCAGTGTAGTATTTGGAGGGGCATCACGATATTCAGGTTTAATATCTTTATTACACATATTTATAATTGTTTCCGCAAGAGTTTTCACAGTTGTTTCAGATCCAGAACCAAAATTAACCGCTCCGGGATTTTTTGATTTTAACATACAATCATATGCAGATACAATATCATCTATATAAATATAATCGCGTGACTGGGATCCATCCCCCTGAATCACAGGAGCCTGATTATTTAAAATTTTATCAATGAATATAGATGCCACACCAGCTTGTTGTCCCGGTCCATAAATATTAAATGGGCGAAGTATACCGATATCCATACCATACGTCTTTGCATAAGAATGACATAACCTGTCACCAGCAATTTTACTTGCCCCATAAACACTATCTGACCCCAATGGATGATTTTCATCAATTGGGGTATACTGAGCAGATCCATAAATCTCACTTGATGATGCAAATAGAAATTTCTTAACATCATATATTCTGGCAGATTCAAGTAAATTACACGTTCCATTAACATTTATTTTCAACGTAGAAGATGGATTTGAAATTGCCTTGTCAACCCTGATTTGTGCTGCCAAGTGTATAATAACATCAAATCCCCCAGATCCTATAAAACGACTTAAAGAAAGCCAATCTGTAATATCGGTAGTAGATTTTTGAAAATGTTTTTTATCATCCAAAAGATGAGAGACATTTGATAAATCTCCAATATCAAGACAAACTACCTCATTACCCTCATTTACATATTTATTACATAAATGACTTCCAACAAAACCGGCTCCCCCGGTAATTAACATCTTCATCGTATTCTCCTTTTAAGTTCATCTGGTATTAATTTATAAACGGAACATGTGTAAATTAATTTATCACATAAATCTATTTCTTTCTGAATTCTAAAATCCCAAGATTCAAAATGATCAGAAGCATATTTTTTTGCTTTATATCCAAAAAACATACGCGTCTCTTTATCACACATCTTTTTTATAGCATTTCCCAATTCAAATTCATCATCAACCAATATACCATTATTACCATCAATCATATCAGAAGTCTTTCCGGTATTTAAAGCAATGACTCCTTTTCCACATGCCATAGCTTCCATCAAAGAATTTGAAATATTTGAGTAATCATTAGTACTTATAAAAATATCAGCATTTGTTAATAACTCCAAAGCACGTTTTCTTGGAACCTCTCCGTGAAAAACCACATTATCCAATTCAAGATCATTAACAAGTTCTTTAAGATTATTTTCCTCTGGTCCACCACCAACAATATCCAGAAACATATTTCCTGTTGCAACTTCCGAAAATGCTTCAACAATTCTTTCAACATGCTTCCATCCATCAAGCCTAGCCATGGAAATTACACGTATCGTATCATCATAATCTTTTTTACAATGTGGATGATCTACCCCATTTCTCCAAAAATGTATCTTGTTATCTGGCACATTGAAATATTTTGCCACTTCATATCCACCAGTACCATCATCAGTAATAACAAACTCACTACACTGAGATTTAAATGCAAGAACTTCATCAAATCTTAACATCAAAGAGACAGGATGGTTTAAAAATGGTAATAAATATGTACCAAATAATCTCCCGACTGATGGTATATCAAAATATCTCCCGATATATGAGGCTGCATAAACTGAATTGCATCCAGCACCATATACAAGTTTAAAATCATATTGTTTGTTCAGTTTCATTGATAATTCATGTGCTTTACGTACGAAGGTAAACCAGAATATTTTTTTATTTATATTATTTAAAATTCTTGAATTACCGTTTATAAATTTGGTGACGAGTATACGGTGATAATAAATATTTCCATTAGATTCTTCTTCACCACCCGGAGCAATTATATGAACCTGATATTTTTTAGCTAATGCTTCAATAATCAACCTGAATGCGGGAGTCCCAGAATCTTTTTTATATTGTAAATCAGAAAAATCCGATACTATAAGAATATTATCCATTTAATTCCTCCACAATACATTTTGATATTCTTTCACACACGCCCGGTTTTCCAAACACCTCTGGATGATATTTATCTTTATCCTGCATCATTCCAAAAGCTTTACGAATCTTATCAGAATTTCCATTAGTTATTACATTCCAATTTCCATCAAGAGTTTCAACCCATTCCGTATTGCCTCTCAGAGTTATACACGGAACTCCAAGCAAATATGCCTCCTTTTGAACTCCTCCAGAATCTGTAATGATTCCCAAAGAGTTCCTCTCAAGATATCTCATCTCAAAATACCCAACAGGATTGATAACTTTAATATTTTTTGATAATTTAAGTGCTTTAATATATTTCTTAATCCGCGGGTGACATGGAAATATTATAGGATCTGTTGATATTCTGGAAAGTCCTTTAAATATTTCTTTTAATTTCTTAATATTATCATTTTCCTCTCTATGAATAGTTAATAAATAATATTCTGGTGGATAATCAAAATATAAAGGTTTATTTGGCTCTTTTGCTAACAAATCTACCATCACATCTCCACACTCAAAAATTTTTCCACACGCTAATCCTTCAAATATTGCATTGTGTGCAGCACAAGCGGTTGGACAAAATAACATATCTGATATATGATCAACCATTATACGATTAATTTCTTCTGGCATACGTTTATCATATGATCTTACTCCAGCCTCAATATGAATTATAGGAACATGCATTTTTGCTGCCGCTAATGCTCCAGCCAACGTACTATTTGTATCACCAAAAACGAGTATTGCATTTGGATGTCTTAGATCAATAAGTGCTTCAATCGCCATTAACATTTGACCAGTTTGTTTTCCATGAGTATCTGCAACAATTCCAAGATGTAAATCTGGTTCGGGTATACCCATCTGATCAAAAAATATTTTTGAAAGTTCGTAATCATAATGCTGACCAGTATGAACAATTGTTTCCTTTGCAACTTTACGTAATTCTGGTGATAACGCAGCAAGTTTTACAAAATTTGGGCGAGCACCAACTATAGATATTATGTGTGGTTTAACCACGAAGCACCTCCCTCAATTTATAAAATGGATATAATAATTTTGGAACTCTCTGATTTTTCACATAATATTTTGTTTCAGTACCCCAAGATTTTTTAAATTTTACAAGACTGTCGGCATTTTTCGGACTTGCTCCAAAATTAAATTCTAAACAATATGCCTCATCTTTAGCATATTTTATAGCAGTCCATAATAGTAAATAATTTGCATTCGTTTTTCTTCCAAGTTCTGTTGTAGTATTCGCCCAATACATCATCATATTTTTATATACAAAGAATATTGATACTGCTGCAATTCCACCATCAATTTCAGCAACATAAATTTTAGCAAGACCAAAAGGAATCATATTTTTTACAATAGAGTCAACCAATACCTGATCAACTTTATCAAAATTTGTCACTGTTTTTTTAACCTCTATGATATTTACATTATGCTTGATTGCAGATTTTATTGCGGTACGATTTGTTTTACGGATAACATCATGAAGAATAGTATTTATATCCCTGTCTCGTAATCTTAACACTTCTGTCTCTACCAAATCTCCATCATTCGATGAATAATCTATATAATATCTTACACCTACACCCGGTAAATCCATGAACTTATTTTCAAGATTAATACAATCATCAATATCTCCAATTGCTCCACCATACGTATCAAAAGGCATTGAAAAATAATTTTCTATACCGTACCTTTTATCAATCATAAAAGGCATTAAAGCAATTAATGTGTCATTCTCATTAAACGATGCAATACATTTTGGTTCATGCCCATATGCCTCATGTAAAGTTTTCATCCACTCTTGAGTGTGAAATACAGTTGAAAATGTATATTTATTAAGAAAAGAATCCCAATCAGCTTTTGAAATATCAGACATACTCAAAACTTCTGTCTTTGTGAATCCAACTACTTCTAATGTTGCACCCATTATATCACCTCATAAAGAGACCACTCACCAAAACACGATTTCATCGGAGAGAGCCAATTCAATACAGGAATTTTTGTATAAAACCTTATGGGAGTTACACATGTAAATCCCGCATTTATACATAAACTTTTAATTTCATTATCCCCAAATAATGTAATATGGTTTGGATTTTCAATATTTGTTTTATTATGCAGTACTGATGCAATCTGATCCAGATTATATGGATTTGGTACAGATAAAAGTAATTTATCTTTTGCCACTCTCCTGATTTCTATAAGTGCATCAAGTGGATGTTCGAGATGTTCCAATACCTCAAGTAATGTCACTGTATTAAATTCATTATAGGCATAGTCAAGTTTATATGCAGACCCATACTCGCCATGACCAGATGGAAGAATATCTATCCCAACATAACTACATGTTTTTGGCAAATATTCTTTTAATTTTCCACTTCCACATCCGACATCGAGAACTTTACCTATACAACGATCAGCTATCATTTTAAGCCTGACAAAATCTCCTTTGGTATATTCTCCACCAATCTCTTGTTTCATCTCAATTACCTCCCAAAGTGTATAAAATAATCTATATATTCATCATTACATAAACAAATATATTTATTTAATTCAAGATGATATGGTAATACCATAGGAAAATATTTTCGGGAAACCATGCCATGTCGTATCAACCCAACAATTTTATCATTCTCTCTCATAATAGGACGATAAGACACCAATGGTAAATTACCAAAATCTTTAAATGCACATATATAATCTGACAAGAATCTTGGATATACATAATCATATCCGTAATTTGATATCTGCTCTATAAGATAAACATCTCCATGTAAATCCAAAACTCTGTCAATCTCAAGAACCGTTTTTATCAAAGGTTTAATATCCACATATTGTAATGTCCAGACAGATAACACAATATCAAAAGATTTATCCTCAAACGGTAAATCATCTGTTGAAGCACATATAGTATTCCCTGTATTAAATTTAAGCATATCCTCACAGGAATCCACTCCTGTAACTATCGCTCCACTATCTTCAAGAAACTTTGTAAATCTTCCAATTCCACAACCAAGATCCAATACACGTTTCCCAGACAAATTTTTAATACCATCAGACAAAACTTTATGTTGCATAAGATTAATATACTCATTTTTAAACCCAAAAGTATCCCCACTGTCGATCACAGAACGCAAATCCCCGTGTTTTGCATACTCTTCCCAATCTTTCATAATAATTCAGTATATATTTCTACCAATTGTTTAGATAAACGTTTCCATGAGTAATGCGTTTCTGTGTATTTTCTAATATTATCCTGAGAATCCCATTGTTTTTTAAGACCATTTGAAATTTTCAAAGACAAATCTATCGGGTCTCCAACCTCATATAATAACCCACAGTAATCACAAATAATCTCCTTACTTCCAACATTTGTAGATGCAATAACAGGGATTCCGCATGCAAGTGCATTAACCTGAGTAATACCAAAACTCTCCCTAAGACTTGGAAAAATAAATAAATCTGATGAGTTAATCCAATTTGCTATAGCAGAATCATTCATAAAATTTAATAATTTAACACGATCCTGCAAATGATTTCCAACAATTAAATTTTTTAAAAATGGTTCATATGGACCTCTTCCGGATATATAACATTTGACATTTTCCTCTTTCAAATACATAAAAGCCATTATTAAATCCTGAAATCCTTTTCGTTCATCAAAGTACCCATAAGAAAATACAAATTTTTCATCGAGACTTATACCAAGTCTTTTACGACATTCACTTTTATTCATTGGAGAATATATTTCATTAAACCCGTTTGGAAGGTAACGCACATCATCATTATATCTTTGTAATAATGGGATTTCGGATTTGTTCACCCTGATTAAAATATCTGCATTCTCCCAAGAATAATTTATTTTCTGGTGATTCATAAGAATTTCTTCTTTTAACCATCCCGAATCTTCATGAATAGTTGCAATTACAGGAATATTTGAATCCTCTTTGATTTTACACGCAGCATACGTTGCAGGAAACGTCATATGTGAATGAATCAAGTCAAATTTTAAATTGTGTCTTTTAATAGTATTTTTAATAACGCTGCATCGATTGTCAAATGACAACTTTGTATAATTACTTACAGGAAATATGTTTATAGCACGAGGATAAAACCAGCATCTTGGAAAATAAACAGATATATTATCAGACTTATAATCTTTGCAATATTTACTTTGCATTGTCATATCAAATGCATTGAGAACGGGGGATATAACATAAACCTCGTTAAAATATTCACTCAGGCAAATAACCTGTTCTTTAACAAATGGAGAACCGATTACTTTGTCATTCTCATCTGGATAATCTGGTGTAATCACTAATAAATTTTTATCTTTCATTATCAAAATCCTTTTTAAATATATATAACTTTGTCCAAGATCCTTTCATAAAAGGCATAAGTAAATTACAGAATGTAATATATAAAGAACGTTTATCAGGATATAACCAAAATTTTGGATATAACCCCAACGGATATTCGGCTACAGGTTTTAATCTCAAATCAGCAGCAAATTTCTCCAAAACATGTGGAAGTATAAGTGAAATATGTCCATATTTTAAATCCTGATAAGAGAATTGTTCTATCCTTCCTTTTTTATAAAATATTCTCCTGCTCATAGGATTGTTTATATTTGGAGTTGAAATAAAAATATGTCCGTCATCGGATAACATTTCCCTGAGATAATATAAATACATTTTCGGAATTTCCAGATGTTCAATGGTTTCTATTCCAAGAATTACATCAAAATGCCCTCGATACTCATTTAATAACTCTACCATTTGATCCGAATCGTTCAAATCAATCTGACAATATGGAAATTTTATTGGTTCAATTGGTGATTTATTATCAACGGTTATAATCTCATCCCGAATATCAGATTTTAACCGCAAATCATTAATTCTCAATGCCAACGCGCAATCCCCACATGCTATATCCAATATACGAATAGATTTATCTGGATACATCTCATTAATAATATTTGTCACTTGTTCATGAACATTTACATCAGCACCTTCAAGTCTATCCTTATAATAATTAAGATTCCGTTTTTTAAAATAAAAGTACGGTCTTGGATTTGGTGAAATCTTAACAGGATAATTAATCATATATACGAATTTAAATCATGTATATATAAAAGATGTGTTTCAATCACAACGTATTTAACCACATTCAACAAATTATTATTATGATTATCAGCGCGTCCAGACGTACAGATATGCCAGCATTTTTTCCAAAAGAGACCATAGATAAAATTATATCCATGAACAATGATCCACAACAAACATTATTCAAAACAAATATAGTGGAGGGTGTTGTTTTCTGGACTAAAAACGCACACCCGATCATTCCATATCTACATAAACTTGATGAATTGGAAATACCATATTATTTCCAGTATACCATGAATGATTATCCGGGACTTGAACCAGATATACCATCTTACTGGAATAGGGTAAAAACATTTATTAAACTATCAGAAATGTTGGGAAAACATCGTGTTATCTGGAGATATGATCCATTTCTTACAAGTACCGCTCCAGTTGAATATACCACAGAGGATATATTAAGAAGATTTGAGTTCATGGGGCATAATATATGCAAATACACAGAAAAATTAGTATTTTCATTCTTGGATCCTTATGATAAGATTCCATCTGGTTTAAATCCACCAACAAAAAAGGAGGAAGAACAGATAATAAATAAAATTTTAGATTTATGTGAAAACATATGGAAAATAAAAGCTACAACATGCGCAGATCCTGTACATAATAATCATATAGATGTAAACAGGTGCATAGATCCAAATTTATTTAAAAGACTTGGTGTGGAACTTATAGATCCAAGACAAAAAGATAAATCCCAAAGAAAAGATTGTTGGTGTTACCCAAGTGTGGATATCGGGCAATATCACACATGTAAACATAATTGTTTATATTGTTATGCAAAATAATCAACATATTTTTATAGTACCAACACAAATACTAATTTATGTTTTGTCAAAAGTGTGGAAAAGAAGCAACTCCAGAAATGGAATTTTGTGGTAGTTGCGGAGCAAGTTTGAAAAATCCTCAGCCCATTGTTACACCGATCCAAACCATTCAAAAACCATTTGAATTTTCAGATTTAAGTGGAATCACCGTTGGTTATTCCATTATTGTAGCAGGATTTATTTTAATAATGAGTACAAGTGCTATAGACGCATTTATAAATGTTATAGTATTAGTTCTTTCGACATTCTTTGGATATTATGCTGCTGCAAATTTTGCTCCAAAAATAAATGGAAGCATCAATTGGGCATTTGCAATACCATATAGTTTTGGAATAATCGGTTACATATGTTACTGGATTTATTTCCTTCACAAAAGAAGTAAAATGGCAAATTAATAATTTTTTAAGCCAATGGAGAGAATCGAACTCCCGACCTCGGAGTTACAGGCTCCGCGCAAAACCAACACATGCTTCATTGGCAGTATCTTATTATTTAACCACTATTCTTATATATGCTTTGCGCCAAATATTATATATGGGTCTAAGGATAAAAGATGTTCAATATGGGCAATTAGTGTCCATTATTTCCTTTGCCACGTGCGATAATGATTGTAATGGCTGTCCATGGAAAAATAATGAAAATTATAATTTTGCTGAGTTTGACTGTCTTTTAAAAGAATTAAAAAGTATTTTGCCAGATGACCGACCTGCAAATGTAATAGATAAAGACGAGGAAAGAAAATTAAATTACCTGAAAAATAAAGAGGACTGATTATGAGAAGATTTAAACCAAAAAGAATTAGATGGATGACAGAATTAAAATCAAGATGTGATCACCCCGATGAAGCATTAAATTTACACTTTGACTTACTTGACAGACCATATTATTACTGCCAGAAATGTGAATCTGATATCAGCGTTGATGATAAAAAATCCAGAAAAAGAAAATCATTGTGGGAGTAATAAATGGCAAATGGTTCAAAGAAAGTTGTATTAAGAAAACCAAAACTGGACATGACAAAACAAATAGATGTGCGTCCACGAGCACCAGAACAGAAAAATTTTGAACCTGAAAAAAAGAAAAAACCAGTTGAAAAATCAATAGCAAAAAAACAAATTCTAAAATTGCCAGAACCAATACAAGATGAAATAGAGATAGGTGGACCAAAAGAAGAAGAAGTACAAATTATAAAAACATCTTCTCCACATAAAACAATTATTGTTAAAAAAGAACCAATAGTATCAGAAGATACAATAATATCTGAACCACAAACATTTGATGAAAAATTTTTAGATAATCTCGATATCAGATCCAGAATTACAAAAGATGAAAAACTTGCAGAAAGACTTAAAAAACCAGAATTGAAACCAACTATAAAAAATAAAACAAAAGAGAAAAAGAAACGAAAATTCAGACCATTTGTATTTATAAGTTTATTAGCGTTTGCTTTACTAGCAGTATGGATTTATAAATTAATAAGGGATGCCGTTTCAGAAAAACTGGATGGTTCACTAGCATCATTTATGTATATCGTATCATATTGTTTATTAGCATTAATGATGTTGATATGGTTTATAATAGAAGTTACAAAAGGAGATATAAAAAATGAGTGATATAATATTTTGGGATTTCGATTCAACAATCATATATAATGTTTTCGATTTGGATTATCATAGATTTATTTATACAGAAGATGGAGTAAGAAAATTTAAAAAATTTTCACATATAAATCCTATGATAAATACATCAGATGTAAAACATGTCCTTACAGCACGTTCACCTTATAATAATTATAATGGTATTCACGAAGATCTGGAAAAACTTAAAATTAATGCAAAATTATATTTGAACAAAACATACAGAAAAACATTACAGGATGATATTAAATTTAAAGCAAAAATTCTAAATTTACATAAACCAAAATATTATATAGATGATGATGACTTTATGAATAAACTATTACAAAAACATCTGGTTCACACACGATGTATAACAACAGAACAATATTACTGGACTACAGGAGGGGGAAAATGAAAAGTGATATTTATAAATTCAAATACAAACAAGTAATTGTAATTCGTAGAGATTTGGAAATGTCACCTGCAAAACTTGGTGTACAAATAGCTCATGGTGCAATTGAATCATATATCAGAACAAATCCCGTAATTCGTGAGGAATGGCATATGGAGGGTATGCGAAAAATCGTGTTAATGATAAAAACATTAGATGAATTAAAAGAATTAAAAAAATCGGTAAAAAATGCCATTTGTATTATAGATTTTGGGTTAACTGAACTTGAACCAAATACTATAACGGGATTAACATTCCCTATAATGCTTAATGAAGATATTAATAAAATTACAAAACATTTAAAATTATATAGGTGATAACCATATTCAGGCTTCAGTTAATTCTTATGATATTTGGGCTATTATTATTTATATCATCATTTTTGATATTATCATTACAACCATCAAAAAATATTGAAAAATTCCTGACAATAGTATTTTACTCTTCCACAATCACTATAACAATAGGATCCATTCTATTGGTAATTGACATGTTAGCATTATTTGGAGTTCTAAAATGATTAGAACAAGTTTATTGTTACTCTTAGCAGGGGTGTTATTATTAACATTATCTATCTTAATGTTATCAACATGCATACCAGATGGGTTAGATACAATAATGATGATTATGTTCTATTCATCCATTTTATTAATAATTATTTCACTTATTCTATCAGGTGTAGATGCTTTACAATATTTTGGAGTCATATGAAAATAAATAAATTCTGGGCGAAATTAAAAATGACTTGCATCGGGATTGGGTTAATGTCAATAGTATCATTAATTATTTTTATTATACATACGACATTATTTAAAGTACCATCGGTAATATTCATAATAATATCAATACTATCATTTATAATAGCGTATTATGCAAATTATAAAAGAAAACAAGAGTTAATGGGTTTTCCACCCTCTTGATTTTGGTTGCTGGTTATATTTAACCTCACCAAATTTTTCAAAATATTGTTTTTCTTCATCCCTGAAAGAATCGTTTAACCCCTCACGATCTTCTTTGGAATCGTGCCTGTAATAAAAATCATTATTTTTTACACCATCCCGCTTTTTATCAGAGAATTTTCCCTGTCTGTATGTCCTTGACATAATATATAATAATTGTTAATACTGCTATTTAAAATTGGTGGATATAATTGGTAAGGTCGGGTTCGAACCGACGAAAATCCTACGATACGGGTTCTTAAGACCCGCCTATTTGACCACTCTAGCACTTACCATAGGAGTGGCAGGAATCGAACCTGCGAGACGCTGCCGCCATGAGTTTTGAGCTCACCGTCGTAACCGCTAGACTACACTCCTAAAGTGGGTGAGGCAGGAGTTGAACCTGCATACACATAGACCGCTTCTTAGGCGGTTGCCTGACCGGGTTCGGCATACACACACCCACACGCCAACGACAGGAGTTGAACCTGCACGCCATTAAGACAGTAGTTTTCAAGACTACGCCCTTTCCGTTAGGGTTACGTTGGCACATGAATTTCCCCTTTACATACACCAACCTTATCACAAAGACACTAGTTTGGTGTACATAAAGGGGAAAGCTGATATCAGGGTTTGAACCTGAGATAAGAAGATCTGCAATCTTCCGCATAGCCGCTCTGCCATATCAGCAAGCGCCCACGACAAGATTTGAACTTGCGATGTTACTCAAAACACACTTCCTTAGCAGGGAAGTCGCATAAACCACTCGCACACGTGGGCATCGAGTTATAAAAGCCGGTACAAGTCGCGATCAACTGCAACTCGAAAACAATGACCGCGACTGCCGTAACAGTGAACTAAGAAGAAGGGAGTTTAGATCCAACTTTTGGGCAGTCGTTACATTCATCATCGTTTTTACCACATACATGTTATCTTCAATACTATATAAATTTACTGATTAAAATTAATCACAAAGACCAATTACAAACTTTTTTATAATATGATTACCATATAATAATCGATGATCCATGGCTAGGCTACTAACATTCATAAACAGAAAATTTTCACGGACAAAACATAAGAGACCGTCTCGTGCAGCAGGAAAAATGTTGAAAAATTATCAACCTGTTAAAAAATATTAATTAATTTTTGATCTCGATGCAACCATAATTATTGTCCACGATATTATAAATGATGATAATGCTAATAAAAACCATAAATTATCGGGAATTTTATATACAGCTAACATTCCAACACCAATATAAACTCCAATAATAATACACGCATAATATATCGGGCGGAGATCACCAGATTCCCCTGTTCTGATATTACCTGAAATTTTTCCACCCCATATTGGATAAAAAGGGGATATCCCGGATATGGTACACGAATCCTCTAATAAGTGAAGAACCTCCCCTATGAATAATCCAACCAACAAACATGAGAAATACCAGAATGAATCATTTATAATACCCCATCCACAAACCCCATCTAATTTCCATATAACTAAAAACAACCCTCCTATTAATAAACAATTTAATAAAACTCCAAAAAGGGAATGTGTTATACCTCTATGATTTCTATTAATAGATTTATGAAGAACCAATCCAAACAATATCGCTACAATCGGATTTAAAATATATTTTGTAATTTTTCCAAATAAAAATGTAAATATACCCAACAGTGATATAAATATCTTTGTCATAATTTTATTTATTATATTTAAACCTTGGGTATTTATTTTATACTTATACATATGATCAATCTTTGATTCGTCCAAGTCAGTATCTGGTAATAAACTCCCGATGAAAACCCCAATCATGAATATAATCAAGCTCCCGATTTTTGTATTCTCATTGATATCTAAACTCACAATCAAAAATAAAATTGGAAGAGATGCACTCAAAATACTTAACTGTATATGATCTTTAGCAAGCATATTAATTCTATGTGTACAATGATTACATACTTATAAAGAGTTTGTCAATCACATTTTTTATATACTTATAAAACATATATATAATTATGAAAAGTGATATTTATTGTGCAAATTTTGTAGATTTTGCAACAAACATGAAAGAAGAAGTTGACCTAACAATCACATCCCCACCATACATGCATAACAGGGAGTACAACGGATTTAAATTTGACATTGATAAAATGGTTAAAGCATTAACAAATATAACCAAAAAAGGTGGAGTTTGTGTATGGGTAGTTGGAGATGTTACAGAGGATGATTCCGAAGTTGGTCTCCCATTTGATCATGCAAATGTATTCATGGATCTTGGTTGGAACCTCCACGATACTATGATTTTTGAGAAATCTGGATTACCATTTCCGGGAAAGAACAGGTATTTCCAGTGTTGGGAATATATGTTCATATTCTCAAAAGAAGAACCTCCAAAAACGGCATATCTTCTTAAAGATCGTCCAAACTCAAATGCTGGTAAACCCGCACATTGGGGAAAAATAACTGCACGACAAAAAGATGGATCTTTAAAAGAAGTTGGTAAGAACTATGTGACCCCGGAATTTGGTGCGCGTACAAACATCTGGAGATATATTACAGGTGGATGTGGATGCACAAATGATAAAATAGCATATAACCATCCCGCAATTTTTCCGGAAGCACTTGTAAGAGATCATATTTTATCATGGTCAAATCCCGGAGATTTAGTATTAGATCCAATGAATGGTTCAGGCACAACTACAAAAATTGCAAAACTTATGGAGCGAGAGTATATTGGAGTTGACATTTCAAAAAAATATTGTGATGATGCAAGAGAGCGTCTTAAACTCCCATGCAAAAATTTATATCTTCCGTTGACAGCAGAAGAATTTAATACATCAATATTAAAGAAACCGGAATAAAAAATTATTCAAGTTTCAAATACTCTTTTTGAGCAATTTGAATTTTCTTGAAAGTTAAATCTAATACTCCATCTTTAAAGCTTATTTTAGAGTCAATATCAGTAACGTCAGATGGTAATGAAACCATGCGCTTCATATAACCATATGTGCGCTCCCTGATATAATAGTTTTCATTTTTATCTTCTTTATCTGTTCCTTGCTGACAAGAAACTTCAAGCGTTCTTGGATTTACTAATCTTACCTTGATGTTCTCTTTTTCAACACCCGGTAGATCAACTTTTACAACAATCTCATTTTCAACATCCTGTACATCAAGATTTGGACGTTTATAAGGAGTGATTTGACCAGACGGTTCACCAGATGGTAAGAGTCTGCTATCGTCTCCAAAAAACGGCTTTGAATAAAAGAACGGATAATCTTCATACATCATACGTTCAAGATTCTCAAACAATTTGCTAAATGGATCGTGTCGAAATCCCATAATCATCTCCTGCCCGATTTTGGGCTAACCTTAGGTTAGTCTTTGTAACTATATAAAGTTTGTGATTTACGAATCGCAAATGTTATAAATAAGTAATAACAGATATAATAGTATAACATTTTGGAGATATGGGGTAGTCTGGTCCATCCTCTGTGATCTGGAGTCACGGGACGCTGATTCGAATTCAGCTATCTTCACTGTTCTCAGATAGTATAGTGGTCAGTACACTGGACTCATGATCCAGAATCGGCAGTTCAACTCTGCCTCTGAGAACTATGCATTCGTAGCGAAGTGGTATCGCATCTGTTTA
>Ga0209079_10000073_pt1 | contig 46736 bp, 67 predicted proteins | sample PPLLaktember2015_2_FD_187259 | JGI IMG/M metagenome (GOLD analysis project Ga0209079, IMG submission 187259) | Freshwater sediment microbial communities from Prairie Pothole Lake near Jamestown, North Dakota, USA - PPLs Lake P7 Core (6) Depth... | ecosystem: Environmental > Aquatic > Freshwater... | reverse complement strand
CTGGGGGGCGGGAAACTTGCGGTGCTTGCGTACCAAGGACCCGATAACCGGGGGCCGTTGTCCTGATTGTTCTGCATCCGCTTGTCCGCTTTGAATCAAACGAACATATCCACGATTCCCGCGTTGCCCCACAATCGCCGCTCGCGTCCCGCGTCCCGATGCGCCTGTCACCCCGTTTGCTCGCTCCGGTTGGTAGCATCACGGCACGCTCCCCAGTATCTCCCCCGCGTCATACGGGCTCGTTGCGTCGCTCGCAATCGTCACCTCGAACCACTCGCCAGCCGACGTTGACGCCCCCAATTTCGCCAGCAACGTGCATCCTTGCGGCACTTCGGTGAATTGCACCACGCCGTTCGCATCCGTGGTTGCAGAACGGGCATCCTTGCCCCACGAAAATCCGGCCGTTCCCGGCCCGGCCTTGAGCCTGATCTGCATCGTGCCCTCACCGGCGCCACAGGGCAGATAGTCGGCGTCGTCGATGACAGTCCAGCGTACCGTTACAGTCCCCGGCCTGGTGCTCGGCGTGCTCGTTGTCGCCACCAGCGATTGCGTGCTTGCGATCGCAGCACCCACAACCAGCGTTGCCGTTTTCTGATTGTACCCATCGGCCGTGATCGCCAGCGTCCACGTACCAGCATCCACACCAAACGCGATGTCGCCCAGAGCAGACGTTGTGCCCGTTCGCACAATCGCGCCCTTGGTGAGCGATACCCGAGCCCCCTCGATTTTCGCGGGCGTAGGCGTTGCCCCGTCGTCAACAGTGATCGTCACGGCGTGCGGGCCAACTCCAGTCGTGCTGGTGAGTGCAATCGGATATCCCAGCACAACACCCCCGGCAACAGTCCCGCCAACACTAACCTGATTCACCCCAGCCGCACAAGACGCGTCGGGCAAATCCAGCCGGTACTCTCCGTTGCCGACTTCGAGAATCCCGCCGTCTGTGTGCGCGTCCGTCAGCGCTGTTAGGTTCGACAACGAGATTGACACGTTCGCTCCCGCGCGTCGATACGTGAGAGCGAAATCGGCAGCAACTTTTCCGGTCAGAGCCGCGCCCGTGCTGGAGCGAGCATAGATCGAAATCGAAACGTCGGTTGACCCGGCTGTGATTTGCATGGGAGCCTCTGGACTACGCTTCGCCAGCGTCGTAGGTGAACGAGGAAATGGTGACGGTCTGGCCACTGGCGATGGACACGTTATCCAGCGTCATGTCCCCGCCGCCACCTGTCGCTGTGATCGTCCCCGAGAAAATCAGCGTGTCATCGGAGTCGTAGACCTTGAAGTTGTCCGCGTCGCCGGCTGCGCCCGCCGCTGCGGAAAGTGCCGGCGTCGTATCCGCCGTCGCAACCCCGTCAGCATCGGCCGCACCAAAGGCTGGGTCGGAAAACGTGATCGTCGCCAGCACGCTTGCCCCGTCGCAAATTGTGAAATAGCCGGCCGCGTCGCCCGCGTTCACAAGTGCCGTAATCGCGTCGGTCGAAGCCTTTTTTGCGGCTTCCGAATGTGTGATAGCCATCTGTCGAAACTCCTAAATTGCAAGTAACAGAGAATGGTGCTCGATAATCAGTGAGCCGCCCGCACCACTGGACGCGACCACGATTCCATTAGTCCCCTGGCACACCGCTGAGCCGCTTATCAGAACGGCCCCCAGAGAGAATACTCTACCGCTTTCTCCCCGGCACGTACAGACAGCATTGACGCTCACCGTGCCCGTCGCACTCACTGCGCCACTGAGCCCCGCACAAGCGGCTCGGCCCGCTGTGTAGTGCGTCCCCGCTGCCGTAGTTGTCCCGTTGGCCCCCTCGCAAGATGCCGCACCTGTGACAGCTACAGCCCCGCTTGCGACGGCCGCCCCGTTGGCCCCGGCCGCTTCGCAAGCCCCCGCAACCGCAACTGTACCGGGGGCTGAAACTGAGCCCGTCGTACTCCGGCAATCAGCCGAACCGGCAACCAGCACCACGCCTGAGGCTGTTGTGCTCCCGTTGGTCCCCACGCACGCCGCGGCGCCCGTGGCTATCGGCCTGCCACCTGTCGCGGCCACCGTACCGTTACTGCCCTCACAAGCGGCCTGCCCGGTGACCAGCACGCTACCGGCTGCCGACGATACTCCGCTCGTCCCCGATGCTGCGCACGCCCCGGCCACGCTCACCGTGCCGACGGCAGACGCCGCCCCGCTCGTCCCAACGCACACCGCGAAGCCGACGGCGGACACGCCCCCGGTCGCCGAGACGCTGCCGTTGGCCCCCAGGCACGACGCGGAGCCCGTCACCAGGACCGCCCCGGCCGCTGCTGTCTGCCCGCTCTCACCGCTTGCTGCCGCGTTGCCGGACACGCCAACGACGCCTGTTGCCGCCGCGTGCCCGTTGCTGCCCGAGGCTTCGCTCGCCCCACTCACCAGCACAACACCAGCCGCCGCTACACTGCCCGACGTTCCGGCCGCTGTGACCGATCCGACGATACTGGACGTCCCGGTCGCCGACGTGATGCCGTTGTTCCCGGCCCCCGCTGCCGTGCCAACGATTGACACCGTGCCCGATACTGCCGCCGCGCCGTTGCTTCCGGTTGCCGCTGCCGAACCCGATGCAAGAGCGGTCCCTGTCGCCACCGCTGATCCGCTCGCACCGACGCAAGCCGACGTGCCAGCAATCGCACAGACGCCCGAGGCGACCACGGCCCCGCTGCTGTCGGCCGCAACGCAAGAGCCGACCACCGTTACCGAGCCGGCCGCTGCCGCCGAACCGCTAACCCCAGTCCACGCTGCTGCCCCGGCAACCAGCACGGTTCCCGCGGACGTGACGACGCCGTTGCTCCCGGTACACGTCGCCGTGCCACTCACCGGCGCGCTACTACCCTGCGTCAGCAGCCACGCATTACGCGCTGCCAATCGTCGCAAGTCGTAGCCAGTGAATGGCCGTCGAAAGACGTGACGCATTTAGATCTCTTCCCAGCAGACCCAACCGCTCATCTCAAACGCATCGGCCGTGTCGCAGACAAGAGCAATCCCCGTGCTGACCTCGATAACGGGCCGCATCTCCGGCGTGTAGATCATGCCCAGCGGGCCGAGTTGCTCCCAAGCGAAGCCCATGAGAACATCGCCAGGCGTTCCGGGGGTCGTGTCACCTGTGCGAACCGCCCCAGTGATAGCCCCGTCATCGGTGTTGAGCATTACCTCCGTTGCCGTCGCGCCACCTGAGCCAACAGTCGACAACCGCAACAGCGTGCATTCTAAAAGCGTCGCCGCGATTGCATCGCTGGTGATCTCCCAGCCGTGCAGAATGAGTTTGTTTGTCGCGGCCGCCATGAGCGACCAAAGGTCTTGCGTGGCGTCTGAACCGATAGCCACCGATCGAAACGGAGCAATTACCATGCGTCCCATGCTTATCTCCCTATGAGGGTGCTTCTTCGTTGTCCAATAATACCAGATAACCGCGATCCAACATCACGCTTACTGCCTCGCATCCAGTATAGCAGCGACGTGTTTATTTCCTCGGTCGCCCACGTCAGATTTCCACCAGAGTCAGATTGATTGTGCCACTCGAAATGAATCCAGTTGGCAGACCGGACGACGTTGGAAACGCGAATCTCGCCAATCAGTCCGTTCCAGCGTCCGCCTGCGGTGTCGGCTCCAATTTTTGCCGACACCGCATATTTGATCGAACTATTGAACGTGCCTCCAGCCGAGTCCGAGGTGTCGTCGTCAACCCCATCGACATAGAGGTTGATTCCACTGCTCGCCGAACTTCCTGAGTACGTCGCGTGGATCAACCGCCACGCATTGTCATTGATGCTCGTCGCACCAAGTCGCCCGATCCGATCGCCCTCAGCGTCGTACAGTTCGCAGTAGGCTTTGTTCGTGCTGTACTTGCCAAACCAAATCCCGCTGTATGGCGACGAACCTTTCGACTTGTGCCAGATTCGGTTAAAGCCGTCGTGAGACGTTTTGATCCATGCCTGAAACGTGAACGAGTCCGTGCGCTCCATCTGGAACGCCGCAATATCGCCAACGTCGATGATGTCGTTTGACCCGTCGAAGCTCTGCGCCTTATTGATTTTTCCAGCGGCTTCCACGGGCTCGTTTGCCGCTGTCTTCGTGCCGGTTGCCGCTGTTGCCGTGCTGTCCGCAATCGTGCTGGTTGTAGCGTCCTTACCGTGCCAGACGCCTTTGTATCCAGAGTTCCAAACTCCGCTCGGTGCTGCCTGTGCCGATGCTCCAGAGTTTCCGTAATAACAATAGATGTCAGTTCCGGCCGTGTGCGAAATGCTCCCGACCTTCACCCAGAAGATCCCGGTCGCTTGCCCGCTGGAAACCGAGAACGATTCCTTTTCTGCGGACAATAGTGTGCCAGCGGCGTCCGTAAATCTCAGATCGTCTCCATCCGATTGGCACACGGCTCCGATGTTTGCGTCTGCGGAAATCTGAACCAACAGCGGAAAGTCCGTCAACGTCTCTCCGACGTTCGTGTTAGCGATCGTAATCTTCTTCCGCTTCGTGAACGCGATACCATCTACAGTCCATCCAGGATCAGCAGGAGGCTCTGCTTCTTCAGTGTACGTCGCGTAAATGGAAACTTTGTAGCTGTTTTCAGTCGCTCCAACTCCGTTATCTCGCAGAGTTCCGTCAACGTAACTTGTTGAAAAGTCCCTCCCAATGTATATGCCAGAAACACTGTCGTACTTGACGTAGAAAGCTGTTACAGCCGTAGCCGCAGACCCAGCGCCTAGATAGTAGTTTGTCCCGCTCGTAACCGCCAAAACACTATCTAGGTTTTTCGTGTGAAGTGCTGTCGTCGTGCCAACAGCAGACCCGGCGGTGTCTCGTAACTTCGTACTCGCCGTGGAGTTAAAAATCCCAAATGTTGCATTTTCGCCGGACGTGGTTCTGCAATAGAGCGAAACTGACGAGGCGTCACCATCGCTTGCTGGCGCAAACGGACCACAAACAAATTGGTAATCTCTTCCGAGCGTTAGCTCAGATGCCCCTTCCGACGTGTAACCAAACGTCGGGTCAAGAGTCACGGGGAACGTGGCATCTCGCAGCCATGCAAGATCGAGAGCAACCCGCAAACGGTTTGGCCCCGTCATCGGGGCAGTCTGATCCAGCCAGCAGCGGTTTCCATTGGCGTCGATTAAACACGAGCGGTACAGGTGGCAGAATTTGCCGTTCTCATAGTTGATAATCTCCGAGCCGTCCGCTCGTAAGTATCGGCCAGATAAAGGACCAAAGACCGCATAGGAGTTGAGTACGTTCTCTGGCCGGACTGCCCCGCCGTCGATTTGCTCTTGCGTCAACGCAAGTTGCTTGTGCCACGTTAGATCCCCGCTGAACTCCAGCGCCAAATCGACGTAGCCGGTGTCCGGCACGTCGGCGAGCGTGTCCCATTCGATCTGATACTCTGTGCTCCCCGGCAGGATGATGTGCCGCTCTGCCCGGTCTCGCCCTTTGACTTTCCGCAGGCACTCACACTCGTAAACCTCGCCGCGTTTCGAGTCCGTTTTCAGCGTGCCGGCCCGGTTCAATTTCACGTCATGCCCGCTGACCTGCATCCACGCCCTGCCGCCCCACTTTTCGGAACGCCATCCGGGACCGAGCTTGCCGGCGAATTTCGACGGCTGGCCAACGTCCACGGTAGCCCGGCCGTCTACGTTCGACAACCGGAACTCGTCAGAGCCCGGCCTAGTCTCAAATTTTGAACTTGCCCCGGCTTTCGCCATCAATCCCCTCTCCCCCGCCGCCACGACGGCAGCGGTCGCTATCGGTCTCGTCAGTCCACTAGTACCGGGATCATGTCCCCAACTCGTTTGGAATCCATTTCCTGCAACAGTTTCGCCACGGCCCCTCGGCATGTTTCGTCCGTTACCGCAAACTGCTCTCCGTCGTGCGTCACGGACAGCATTACCCTATCCGGCTGATTTGCTTTCTGGTGCCAGACATGCAAGTCGGTCTCAGCACACGAAAAGAAGTCGGCCAGCGATTGCAGTGGGCATCCTTCACACATGGTTCACCCCTCCGCGGTCTCTGTGCGTTTCGCGTCCCTGACTTTCTTGCGTGCAATCACCCTCAGCGTCTTGTCGTCGGGCGAGGGCGTGGCGTCGTTTACGATCACCAGATCGGAGTCGTGAAGGCAGGGCCGGTTTTCTGCAAAATGGTGAAACGCTAATCCCAGCTTGTAAAGGCAGTCGTTTGTCTTTTCCTGTTGCTCGCCGCTCAGTCGGGCCTGCTCTATGCTCGCGTCGAGACGTTGCTCAAGGGCCGCGCGTTGGCCGTTCTGTACCTGCTCGATTCTCTTCTCTAGTTCAACGAGCTTTGTGTCCTTGGCCGCCCATGCGTCAATCAGCAGCTTTCCGCAGATCGTCCCGATTTTATAGAGTACGACACCAAGCACAACGAAGCCGGCAGTTGGGACACCAAGCTCACGGATCAGGGCGGCAATTTCTGTCACGGATTCCGTTCCTGTTTCCTGGTCGCTGCAACCTCGTAAACCGTCCCGTGGATAATCCGCCCCTCACACTGCAGCCCGGCCGGCGTCCATGCCAGCCGGCTACAGCATCCGAATGATCGGCCAACAGCGTAACCGACGGGCCGCGCCGCCGGCCTTACGCGAAGGCATAAGGACACGTGAGACACCGGCGGCGTCTGGCGGGGCAGAATCATCGCAGCAGCCACCGAACCGGCGCGAAAGCGGCCCGTGCCAACCTGCGGCCTGGAGCGGCATCTCGAATAGCGGATCCGAAGCGGCGTAGCGGTCTGGCTGCAATCACGGCGCGGCCTACTCTTAGCGGTGCCAAGGCCACGCGTCCCGTGTTTCTGAGCGGTTGGCCGGCTTGCAATCCAGCGGATCTACACGCCGGCCCGGAACACACGGCCCCCGCGGTCAGCAAGACGGGCGAGTCCAGCGCAAACACGTCAACGGCGATCGGCGGCGGGCCGTCGGCGGCGATACAGTAGCAGGACATGCCCAGCGTCAGCAGGGCAAACAGGCACAGGAAAAACAGAACTGGTTTCATCGGTCGAACCTCCTCAGAAATTGTGAACAGAAACGGGAAACGAAAATCAGAACGCGGCGGCCTCGTCCAGCGCTTGCTGCCAGATGTCCGGCCCGGTCGCTTTGCCGGCGCGATCTTCCAACTCGTCCAGGATCGCTTTCTGCAGGTCGCTGGTAGCCGACGCAATGCGGCCGATACCCCGGATGGCTTGCCGGCCGTTGGCATCCTTCAGCTCCACCACGGTCGCACGGCACCGCAGCCGCAAGCCGACCATCTGTTTCGGAGTACGCTTGCCACTGGCGAACGATTCCAGGTCGGACGACTTGTCGAAGCAGCCTTCCAGCATCTCCACCAGCATCGGCAACAGCGTGTCCAACAGCGTGGAAATGTCGAACCCGTAACGCTTCATGCGGCCTTGAACGGCGCCGCAAAAGTCACTGAGCAAACCCATCGAAATACCCTCCTCGTTAGGCCGCAACAGCCGGCAATCCAAGGTCCGGCCGGACGGCGACTTCCAAAATCACGTAAAGAATCAGGTCCGAGAACACACGCTCGGAGTCGTAGCCGAAACCTTCATCTCCCCAGTCTCCCCACGAATTCGCATAGGCCAGCATCGGGCTGTTGCCGTCGAAGTCGAGGTATACCGGGGGCACGGCGTGCCGAGACCGGCCGTAGATGCCAGTGCGTTTTTTCAGCATCGCGGATGCAATCATTTCCTTTCCGGATGCCTTTGCAGCCTTCGTGACCTTGAACATCGCTGCCACATCCTCCCATCCGGACGGCCGCTTCCATTTGTAGCTGAGCCCCGGGAAGCACACCGGATACTTGGCCCGATTTTCTGGCGTGTCCAACGGCAGCGGTCCGTCTTTTTGCAAGCACGCAATACCGTCAGGGATGTACGCGCCGCTCATCAGCGAATTGCCGATTCGATCATAGACGCTCATGCCGGAGAGCGCCACGCGGTGCTTGATGCCGTATGTTCTGGTGAACGTAGTTTCACACGCTTGGGCCGCAGAGAAGCCGACGCAAGCCGACGTTTTGCCTTGGCTGTAGATTTGCGCGACCGTGCGCCGCAGGTCGTCACGGATCGCAGCGGCGCGGGTTTTCCATTGATCCTTTGGCACCATGTCGGACGCGCAAATCTCGTCATACCAAGGAATCGCACCGAAGGACGCCAGCAGTTCCTCGGGTGGTTGCTCGATAAGCCCCGTCGATTGATCGGAGGGGATGACTGTGAAATCGACGTCAATGAACTTGCGGGGGATCGTCATAGGGCCAGCTCCAATACTTTGGCTTGCAGATCCTCGGCCCGGGCCGGCAACTCGCCGTTCCAAATCACGGCCGCCCCCTTGCCGTCCTTGCGCGGGCGAGCCAAGAACACGTAGGGCAGTTCCGCCCCGGCCGGGAGTTTTGCGAGGTAGCTTTTGACGGCGCCGTCGTCAGCATCGGGCGGAAACTCCAACTGCTGAACCTTGCCGAGCTGGTTATCAACCCATGATCTCATTTTCACCAGCACAGCGGCCTCGTCGGCGGTCAAGTCCTCGTTGCGGCGGATCACGATTAGGTAAGCTTCCCCCGTCAGTTGCGACGGGGGCAGGATAGGGTCCGGCGTCACGACAACCGGGGGCGGCGTGGGCGGCGGGATTGTTCCGCCCCGCAGCGTAATCGTGTGCGTGGCCATGTCGGCCGCGGCGCCGCCGTTGGCATTCGTGCCGGCAACCACCAAAACGAACGTGTACACGCCCGGCGTGGGGCTCGCAAAGATGCATTTCAAGCCGCTCTCGACAGGCAGGAACGAGGTTTCCTCGGGCGAGACAGCCAACAGCCAGAGCCGGCCCGTCCCCGTGGATTCGCTCGCATCGAGGACCACCAGGGCACCGGGGCGTGAATCGCGAGGGCCCGTTATCACCGCCTTGGGCGACTGCGCGAACAGCGGAGCGGCCAGCATCAGAAGAAAAAAAACAGCCGAGAGGATCGGCAGGCGGTAGGACGCGATTCGGAGAATGTCGCGTTTGGATCGGTCCCCGGCAATCGGTCGCAATCGGCTGTTTGTGGCCATGGCGCAAACTCCGCACGTGTTAGGTCGCTCGCGTCATTGCGAGCTGTGCGGGTCGCGGCCTGCAATCCGAGTAACCGAGATTCAACCCGAGAAACGCGGAAATGTCAAGACACGTCGGAAGAATCCTTGCGGGCTTTCACCCCGGCCTTGGATACCCGTTTCCGCGTCTTGGGCGTTGCGCTGGCGAGTCCCGGCAACCGCTCTTGATATTCGACACCTAGAGCCGTGGCGAGCGTCTGGCGAATGAATTGGGGCACGTTGGCTTGCCGGTCGAGAGCGATCTGGAGTTCGGGCGGGATTTTCACGGATAGGAGTTTCCAGGTCATGCGATCACCACGAATTTGCCGTAGTCAAGCATGACCTTTGCAGCGGCGTCAAGCATCGACGAATGAAAGCAAACGCGGTGCCCGTTGTCCAGGTCGAACTCGTGAAAAAACGTCCCGCTCTCCATGCGGTCCCAAAGGTGCCATGAGGTTGTCTTGTCGGCGTGGTACAGCGGGCCAACGCGAACGAATAGACCGCATTCGATGCCGACTTTGAGCGGTCGCACGTCTGGGAACTTGTCGGGCCGCGAATAGATCCGCATCAACTCCCGAACGCGCTGAGAACTTGCGTTTGCGTGCCGCTGTACCGGCGGCTTCGATGTCCAACGAGGATTGCCCATGTCAACAGTCCTTCCATTCGTCCCGCAAAAGTTCCTTGATGTTTCGCCCCATCGCTTCGTGTAGGCACGCGATAACCTCGATAAACGTGATCCCGTCCGGCCCATCGGTCACGAATTCGCCAACGATGTCAGTTATCCGCGATTGCAGAGCGAAGACGATTGTCCGCCGTTGCATTTCCCGCTTGCTGAATTGCATTGCCGGCCTCCGCAAAGGGCCGGTTGAGGTCCCGGCCCGTGTTGTTTTCGTTGGTCAGTTTCCGTCTTTGCGGGCCTTCTGGCCTTCGCGGAATCCCTTACGGTAGGCGTAGGCGGCTTGCGGCGTCATGTCAACATCCATGCACACGTTGTCCGCGTAACCGTCTTCGAGTCCCAGGTAGTAAACGTTTTGGTTCGTCATTTTCGTTTCCCTTTCGTTTCGTGTTTTGTTCTCACCACTGCCCTAATTATACCATCGGTCAACCGATAGTCAACACTGAAACGAAAGATTTTGGAAAGTTTTTTCCCGCAACGGATAAAATCGTCCAGAAGCAGCATCCGTCAAGACGAACCGGGAGAAAAACGGTGGCGATTGGCAGCGGCGACTTTCTCGCGAGTCTCTTTCCACAGCACGGACTTGCAAATCGGGCACCGCTCCACGTTGCCGATCAGCTTTCCGCAGCGCGGGCAGAGTCCAGCCCGCTTTTTCCGTTCGGCGTCCAGTTCCGCTTCCGTCGGTGCATGCGCGACACTGGTATCGTGATCGTGTGCCCACTCGATAGCCGCACGCTCGGCAAGCTCTGCGGCGGATATGGTAATCGCCCCCATCTGTTTTCGCAGTTGCGTTTCGCTCGGGATCTGGCAGGTTCGGCGCGGGATGCTGATTGAGCCGCTATGCGTCTTCACGGTCCGGCTCCTTTCGCTCCACTTCTCCGCGCAGAATCACGGTCTCCCGCTCTGCCTCGCAGGCCAGCGTCACCCGGTTGCCGCGAATCCGCACAACGCGAATCGTAACAGGTCCATCAGCCACGATTTTCTGATTCTCAGTCCGCGTCAAAACCAATCTGCTCATTTTTCGGTTCCTTCCGTTTTCAAAATTTCAATTTCCGATTTCCGATTCCAAAATCCACTCCCCGCATGCCAGACATTCGTTGAACTCTTCCGATTCCTGCCACCGTTCCAAATCCGCTACGAGGATATTCCCGCGATCCGCCGCCGGCCACACTACCCGTTTCCGCGAGCGCCTATGGGGGCAGGACGCGTCCGGAGCCTCTTGTACGGCTTCCGACTCGTCCCGCGGCCACAGAGTCAGCCAGGAGGTTGTTCCGTCGGGTCCGGCGACGACGGCTGCGATCCTGGCGACGACGGCATAGGAAGGCCAGTCTCGGCAACGGTGGCAGTGAGGGCCGCCGCCGTAACGGTCGAACCAGTAGAGGCAAGATCCGCAACCAGAGCAAGGAACCGCCGCCCCTTCCAAACGTGAATCACTTGCGTCATACACTTCCCGCAAGCCGGCATGATTTCGTTGATTCTGTTTTCCGGAATCTCGGCAACTTTCGCCCTGCAGAATTCCGTCCTGCGATCTCTCCAATTTGTGAGCGTTCCGCAAAATTTGCACTTCGCGAGACTCGGCTTCGTGTTTTGAAATTCCATTTTTTCCCTCTCCGATCAAATTTGAAAGCAGTCCCATAGAAAAAATCCTTGTGTCCCATTGTCCCATGAGTCCTTGGGACACCATACCCCTATAACCTATGACCCATACACATATACTTCTTATTTTTTTATTATTTATTTTCTTGATTGATTCTCATACGAGGTGATAGAGTAGACTGGACACACAGGACACATAGGACACGAAATCAAGAAAACAGCATTTCAGACGTTGATTTTCCTGAAATTTCTTCCTGCGAAAACTGAATTCCGTAGTATTCCCAAAAACGATGCTGGCGATTTCCCATTTTCCGCCGATTGATTTTTGGAAATTTCCGTTTTACCTCTTTTCCGAAACTTCGCTCAGCGAGCGGGTGATATCCGTTTTCTCCGCACCACGTTTTGTAAATCGAGTAAATCAGCGCTGAAGGAATTGCTCCGGAGTCAGATTCTTCGACGTACTGATTCAAAAATGACCTTGCCGGATTCACTTCCTCTTTGTAATCCTCGATTTCCTGATTCTCGGATTCGCACTCTGTGAAGTCGCCTTGAGCCCGCAACCTGGCAAGACCACGCAACGCCCAGTTCAAGATGCCCGGCAGTTCCCCGGATCGCTGCCAGTATTCGATCTTGTCGAGCCCCTTAATGCGTTTCTCGCGAGTGATCTCCACGTCGAACTTGATGAGTTTCATGCGTCGCCAAATGCCCCTGGAACGGTCGGAGAATCGCGGCCGCTGGTTGACAGCTACCATCAGGCGGGCCGTTGGACGGCAGTTCAGCCCGGGCACGCCCTTACGGTCAAAAAACATGCGGTCCCCGGACGTGAACGGTTTGAGGTAGCCCTCAGCAACCTTGTCCAGCTCTCCGCAGTCCGCCGCCGCATTCAGCAGCTTCCCGAGGGTCTCGGCCCGGGCGAACCGTTCCCCGAAGACTTCCAGGGGGACGGTTGAAACGTTGTCCTCGCCAAGCATTGCTGTGACGGCAGCCACGTAGACGGATTTGCCGTTCGATCCTTCCCCTTCCAGGATCAAGAACTTTTGCTCTCCGGTGTCCGGCGTCAGCACGTATCCGGCCCATTCTTGCAAGACCTTCAGCTTCTCCGGGTCCAGATCGAGGTTGAATTCCTGGACTGCTTCAAACATCGGGCATTTGGCTGTCGGGTCGAAGTCGTAAGGGATGCTGATTGTCGAAAACCAGTCCGGCGTGTTGGGAAAGAAGCATTCCGCTTGATCGGCGTCGACCAGCAGCTTGTCGATGTCCAGCAATCCGTTTTTGAAGCTCAGCAGGTTCTTCCGTTCCCGCGTCGGAAGCCAAGTTCCGATCTCGATTTCTCCGGACACGGAAACTAGACTGGCGGTGGCCTGCAGTACGCTGGTGACGAGCCCCGGAAGCACCTTGCGGGCCTTGGGCGGCTCCTCGTCGGCCTTGATTACCCCAGCTTCCTGGCCACGTCGGAACCGCTCCTGCGCGTCCAAGTTCAGCCGGTCGAATTCCTCTTTGATCGCAAAAGACACCTTGGCCCGGAATTCGTCCTCTTGAATCTTGACGTAGCGGTTACCCTTCCAGGTGTACCATTCCGACCGCCAACACTTGATGGTCCGGCCACCGGTCAGCTCCGCGTACCGCTGCAGATTCACCCTGGCGAGCCTATGCGGATCGTCATCGGCTTCCAGCACGCCGCTGGCGGCCGCTGGAACATCCGACGGCTGAACGATTGCCGCCTGGCTGGCCAACTGCAGCAAATCCGCGTACCCGTGCCCCGCGGCGAGCCAATCGCGTAAATCCTGCCCGTGGGTATCGGTCACGGGGAAGGGAAGACGAACCTGGCGGACCTCTGCAGCGTGGCGGGCGAATTCAGCCGCCCAGGTGGCTGCGCCCTCGTCGCCGGGCTTGTCGGCGTCCCCGATTACCAGCACCTGGCGGCCGGCGGCTAGCTCGAGTATCCATGCGTCCGGATGCTGGCCTGCCCCACTCGCGTTTGTGACCACGGCCACGTCGGCCGGCAGATCCTGGCAGGACAAAAAAGCAAGAACGTCGCTTGGCCCCTCGACCTTCCAGATCGGCCCCGTCTGGCCAGATATTGGAAGTCGGCCGATCAGCCCTGGTGCTGTCCCCCAGGTCGTTTTTGCTTTTTTGACTTGCCCGATCAGCTTCCCCTGCTTGTCGTATTTCGGCAGCGTCCCGCCCGTCGCGTTGTAGACGGCGTGGCCGACGGCGCTCCCGTCAGCCCCGATTACAGGCAGATCAACCACGGTGAATTGTCTGCGGTAGCGTGCCAGCCGGCCCCCGGCGGCGAGAATCGCGGCCGGGCGGATCGGCGGCTTGCGGGCTGCCCAGAGCGTGGCCAGCGTTTCCGACCACGGCAGGGCCTGCAGGTCTTTTCCGGGGTCCGTCCCCGGCTTCGTCTGGCGGCTGGAGGACGTCGACGGCCCCGCGGCCGGCTTCCCGTTGCCGTGGTGCGATCCTGTAGCCGCCTCGGGTGCCCCAACGTATTCAGCCACGCGGGCCAAGGCTTCAGGGAAATTGTTTTCCAGCCCCAGAGCCCACTGGACGGCCCCGATCCCGTCCCCGCATTGCCTGCGAGCGCAGGCGTTGCAAATCAGTGATCCGTCCCGGTCCCGGTCGGTAAATCGGAACCGGTCAGCCCCGCCGCAACGTGGGCAGGGGTGGTGATCACCGTCCAGGCAGTCAGCCGGAATGCCGGCCACGCTGGCGAGGATTTCGGCCCAACGACCGCGGGCTTTGGATTTCACGTCGGCGGGGTCGTATCGGGCTGGCATTGTTGACGGCTTCCATTCCGGCTGGCGGACTGCTGGTGGTGTTTACGAAACGATCCAAGACCGCAACTGACGCATGACCTCGCTCACGGTGTAGGCTTTATCCCCATTCGTCCATTTGCGATTGACACGGATGCGATAGCGGTCCAATTCGCCGCGGCAAAACTTTTCATTCCAGAGCCGGGCTCGAAATAGCTCAACGCGGATCGTTTTCTTGCCCTGTTTTTTGGCAACGATAGCGATTTCTGGCTTGCGTTTTTCGCTCATTTTTCGGCAGCCCGTGCATCTGGTACCCGATCGAGCCATACACCGCTACGGTCTACAGGTCGTCGGTGTCGGTCGAGACTTCCGGCTTGGCTGCAGCCGCTTCCGGCATCGGCGGCTGGCTTTCCGCCACGTCGGCGGCCAGCTCCGCGTCCTGCTGCTGCTCCGCCGCGTCGTTGCCGCCTTGTACTGGATCCCAGCTTGCCGAATTCCGGCTCATCCAACCCATGATTGCGTCTTCGATCGCCGTCACCTTGGCCACCCCGATTCCCTTCGGCCATTTCGCTTTCCCGAGCGAGACTTCCGACCGCAGTTGTTCCAGCGTCCAGAGATTTTCCGCACCGGCCTCGGTCAGCTTCTCTTGCAGGGCCTCGCTGATTCCCAACTGGCTGATGGGGGATGATTCCAGGGTGCGACGATAGGCGGCCTGTGTCTGGGCTTCAGTGCGCGGCTTCTGGGCCATCTCCAACGCGGGAGAATCCGGCGAGCTGGCGGGCTCGGATTGCGTGATGTCGGTCGCAGCCTGATCGTGCCCCGTCGGCACACACCCGCCAGCCGTTCCGGTCGGCACGGGGGACGTGTCCGCCGACGGCGCCGGGTTCTCCCAATTTTCAATCAGCTCGTTCAACTGCTCGATGTATACCTCCGCCTCCTTCTTGCACCGCTTGGCCTGCTCTTTCAGCTTTGCCTGTTCAATCATCAACGCGCTGATTTGCTCCTGGAGCACGTCTTTCTCGCGCAGGTAATCGGCCCGGCGGCGTGTGTGCGCGTCCCAGTGTATGGCGATGGGCGGTAATTGCGGCTGTACCTGCGGCGTCGGCGTCTCGACCGCTGGCGGAATCGTCTCAGCTACGGGCGGAATCGTCTCAGCGGCGACGGGGGCCGTCTCTTCCTGGCTGCTCAGCGGTTCCACAACCTCGAATTCTTCCGCCTCAAGGAAGATGTCCTCCGTGGCCAACGGAATCCACGTGTTGCCGTCAGCGTCAATGTACGCATCGAACGTGTCTCCGGTGTTCCCCTCGAATCCGGCCATGTCGTCGGAAACGTCCTTAACCAGCCGCACGGTGATTGTTTTCGCCCCTTCCCACTGCTCGTCTCCGGTCGCATCGGCGTCTAGCAGGTCAACCGCCATTTCCGCTTCCGGGTTGGTGAGCCGCAAGCCGCTGGCGGCGTGGGCGGCGTGAGACTGCAGGGATTCGGTGCTGGGGGCCTCAAGTTCTAACAGTGCCATGTGAATCAGATCCTTCCTTACTTTGAAAAAGAAAACAGGGGAAACTTTTCTACCTCAGTGTTCACGCAATGCGGCGAAAACCAAATTCGCTCCTTGGCCGCGTTCTCGTTACCGCCGCTTCCTTGCGATCCGTAGCCGCCTCTGGCCTTCCACGCAACGCATTCCCACGTCGGCGGCATTTCGTGTTCGCCTTCATAACCGCAGAGAGCGATTCTAAGCCGCTTGTCGCTGCCGTTGGCAATGCACCACTCGCGGACTTCGTTGGCAACCTGCAGGCAGTCCTTGCGGTACAGGTCTTTGGTTCGGTTTGCGGCGTCCCCATACGGCGGGTCGAGGAAAACGGCGGTCAGCCCTTGCTTGACGGTTGGGGTAGGCCCGCAGACACGGGACCAATCGCCACAGCAAACACGGACGCGGGCAAGGCGGTCGGATAGATCCTGCATCCAAGAGTAAACGTCAACGCCATCGCGCAGGATCTTGTTTGGTCCGGCGTTGCCAAGGTGGACAAGCTGCCGGTTCACGCCCCTCCCGGCGTCCCCCAGGTGGACAAGCTGCCGCGCGCCGTCAACCTCCACCACTTGCCACGGGCCTTGACCCGAACAAAATCCCGAGCCAATCCAGCAGCACGTTCCCCAGACCCACCAGCCGGCGATTTTCGCGTCGTAGAATTCCGGGTCGCCTTCTAGCCGTGCCTGCAGCGCGTCTTTCCGCCCTACCAGCCAAGCGTGCCTGGCGTGCAAATCGTTCTCGTTCACCGGCCAATCCGCATGGAAAGCCACCCCGTCAGGATCAGCCGCCACGGCCCGCCAGAAGTTCGCTACAAGCCCGTCGGCGTCGTTGATCGTCTCCACGCCTTCAAACGGCTGCGGACGCGCTAGCAGCACGGCCCCGCTTCCGAAAAACGGCTCTACGTAATTGCGGACGCTTCCGAACCGCTGCCAAACCAGATCGGCGACGGCGCTCTTGCCGCCGAAATACGGGAACGGGGCTTTTAGCGTTGGCCCGTCGGCTGATGTCCAGGATTCGCGGATGGGGCTCACAGTCGATTCCTTTCAACCGCACGAAACACAACGTCCACGCCGTCCGGCCTCGAATCCGCATGGCACGACACGTCCCGCCGCTCGTAGCACGCCGTGCCACGCAAGACGCAATACGAGCACATATTGCGCATCGGCAGATTGGAGCACGGGACGGTCTCAACTAGCGCGCCGTCAAGCGTCCAGGTTTCGCGGATGGGGGTGCTCATTCCTTCCCCCGATGCTTCCAGAAACTCTCGAAAAACCGAAACGTCGTAATTTCCGCCAGCCGCCTGCTTCCGCAGAATGCCCACGGCACCCCGTACTCTCTCCACAGACTGACCACGGATCGGTGGAGCCCCTTCGCAACCACGGCGGCCGGCTTCGTCGTACCCGGCGGCACCGTGGCCAACAATTCGCATAGATCGCACTCGACAACCACCAGAGCGGCCCCGCCGGCGCGGATGACGGATTGCAGGTTCTGTAGTTCGGACTCGAAGCGTGCCCGGTGGCCGTCTGCAAACCCCATCAGCGTGGATTGGCAATCCTCTAATGACTTGCGCTCGACGTAGCACCAGTTGAAAGGAAGAAAACGGCCATCGTCGGCAACCGACTCCAGAGAGTAATCACCGTAACTCCGCGGATGCCTCCCCAAGCACCGCCGAACCGTCTCTACCTGGATCGGCCGGTACTGCTGGGCTGCGTCGGCGCGGATGTTGGTGAACGTAAACGGTTGGTTCTCGGCAGTGTCGATGACGATCCGCCATTTCAGGTGAACCGGCTTGACCACCTTGGCGACGGGGCAGAGTTTCGCGCCGTAGTGCGGCGACGAAGTAATGAAGGCTTCGTGGGTGCTCAGTGGTTCGGTCATAATTCCGCAATCTCCAGCTTGGCCCGTTCCATCAAAATCCGCTCCCGCAAAAACGTTTTCCTTTTCCAAATCGCTGGCCTACTCACCATCGCATCTGCCGTGGCCTTCCGGCCGATCAGGTATTGCCGATCCTTGGCCCGGCTGATGGCCGTATAGAGAAGTTCGCGGCTGCAGACCATGCGAGCGCCGGGGTAGTCATCGAGCATGGTAATAACGATCGGCCACTCGCTGCCCTGCGATTTGTGGACCGAAAGGCAGAACCCAAGATCCCAATTGCAGCCGGCCCCTGATTCCGCCGCCTGCTCTCCGCCTTCGCCTTCCGCCTGGCTGGCATCTCCGCCGCCGCGCGGGATTCTCACCACGCGGGTCGGATTCTCCAGCCGGGCCGTCGTGCTACCCGGTTCCACGTCCAGCACGCGGGCGAGTTCTCCGTTCGCGACATAAACCTCGTCCCGTTCGTTCGCATCCAGGTCGGGGTTCGCGGCGTCGTATTCCAAGGCCTTGTAACGGCCGTTTTTCAAGCAGACGATTTTGTCGCCAACGCGGAACGGGTTGCCGCTGGCCTTCTGTCCGCCTGCGTTCAACTCTCCCTGCAGAATCGCGTTGAGCGTCTTTCTGGCCAGCGGTGATTTCTCGTTGACGGCGGCCAGCACCTGAACGTCGTTGATCGGGTCGAGTGGAGATGTGTACGTACCCTGCTGGTGTATCGTTTCCAACATGGCCTTGATTTGAAATTCCGGGCTTTGCCTGTCAACCAGCTTCAGATTGTCCCCGCACTCCCACGGCTTGCCCTGTCGTATCGCGTGGCACGCTTCCACGATGCCGCCGCTGTTGCGTTTGATTTCGGTTAGTTCGCCGTAGGGAAGGCCGCTGGCTATAAAATCTCGCAGGGGGGCACCTCCGCCCACGGGCGGCAATTGATGGACGTCGCCCACAAGCAAGCAAAGGCAGCCGCGCGGGCGGGCTCGGAGAATGCCGGCCATCAAATCGGTATCCACCATTGAGGATTCGTCACCGATCAGCACGGAAAACGGCAGCGGGTTCTTCCGGTCGAACTCGAACCCAGAATCCGTTCCGCCACGCAAGATGCTATGCCACGTCCGAGCCCGGATCGGCAGCCCGGCTTTCTGCATTACCTCCGTGACTCTCACAGCGGCCTTGCCCGTCGGGGCCCCGATGCAGATGTTGTCGAGCCCGACCGTGCTGGCCAGCGATTCGACGAGGCAGGCGACGGTGAACGTCTTACCGGTCCCTGGTCCGCCCCCGAGGATCCCGATCGGGCCGGAGGTAGCGCGGCGAAGTTCGGCGGATTGGTGGGAGGTTAAGCCGGCCATTTCACTCCCTCCCCCATCGCTCCTGCGACGATCTCCGCAATCTCCCGTTCATTCTCCGCCGCTCTTTTCTCAGCAACCCATCGCATCCCAACCCCTTGCCCATTGCCGTTGGGTTGCCGATAAATCGCCCCTCGTCCGTCCGTCTGCACTTCTGCCAGCCGGCCCCCAAGTCTCGCCAGCCGCATGGCCTTCACCGTGTCCACATCAGCCCCGCCAACGTTCGCGTGGATGGCTCGCTCAGCCACCGTGGCTGGATACCAGGTGTGCCCGTCAGTGTCACTGTGAATCGCGTACCATGCCGCCAGTGCTTGCCGCTTCAACCGGCCCGGTGGCAGCCCCAGCTCAATCCACATCGCGTCACACCGCTTGAATCCGCACCCCCGGAACTTCATCAATTTGTATGGGTCGCGTCTGATCCTCTGTGCGGCGTCGGCCCCCCATTCCTTCACCACGTCGCGCACCGTCGCTCTTGGGAAGCCTCTCCCGGTCAGCAGGTCGAGGACGTCCAGCGTGGTCGCTTCCAGGGCCGCGTCGTCACCGAGCCGTGTTGACAAGTTCACCGCCGCGGCGTGGTCAAATTGAAGCCGACGGCTGGCCAGCAGTTGGCAAACTTCTGCCGGCTTCTCGCGGGCGATCCGCACCGCGTCTTGCCCCCATTCGTCATAGAGAGCGGCGGCGCGCACCAGGCCGAATCGCAACCCCTGGCCAGCGTGTACGAGGTATCGGATAACGCCCTGCCGGGTGTGGGGCTGGATCAAGGCGAACGAGGAAGCGTGAAACTGGCGGCCGTATTTTCGATGATCCCGCCACTGGCCGATAAACCGATACTCCTGGTCCGGCAGCAGTTCGCCTGGGTCGCAATCCAGCTTCACGGTTACGTCGGTCTGCATCTGCTCTCCCATAACCTCGGCCAGTCCAGTTTGCACTGGCATCTCAACCGACAGCATGGCCGTCGCGTCCCACCGCTGGAATTCGCGGATGAAGATGCCAGAGATTTCGGTTAGAGCCGCCACTAGAACAACCTCTTCTGTCTCAGCATTTCCGCCTCTTCGGTCACGCTCAGGATCGACCGATACCCTTTTTCGTATCGCGTGCCTTCCGCTGACGAGTAGCCCGTCCCCAGGTGGCCGAATGTCCGCAGCATCGGCAAGCCGGCTTTCGCGTCAGAGATGCCCCATTGCTCAAACGTTGACAGTCTCTCTACGCAACGGGCGTCGTAGTCACCGCCCCAACGGATCATCGCGTCTGCAGATGCTTCTGGTTGTCGCGTCATCAAATCACCAAGAGAGAAAAACCGCCGCCCGACCGAGCCCGTGTCCTGTGAGCCCCTATTCCTCAGATGGGATCCTGCGGATAGCCGGGCGGCGGTGTTAGTCGAAATCCGGCCGGCGCCGTGCGGTGTGAGCGACACGAGCGCCGACCGGCCCACGAAAGGGAGCACGCTCTACAATTCGTCTACGTTGAAAGCTGCGCCAGACGGTTTCGCCGGCTGCTGCGGTTGCTTCGGTGCGGTCTTGCCAGCCGTTCCGCCGTTGCCGTTGCCGTTGCCGTCTGCTTTCTTCGTGGCAGCGGCGAACTCTTCCGGCTTTTTCCGCAGTTCAGGCGAATACAGACTCAGCGAAACAGCGTCTTTCGGCCAATCCTTCACCCGAGGGTCATCGACGTGGTAGACGTTGCAGTAAATGAGAGACGGCTCATGCGCAACCTTCTCCGCTTCGTTGTTGTCCTTGTATTTCCGCTCCTGGATCTCAATGTCCATGCACGTCTGCCGGCCCACGGCCTGCGCGAAGTCGAGCACCATCCGGCCGTTGACGATCGAACCACAGCCGATGCTGCTGGCGAAAAACCAGATCTTCTTTTTCGCCATTTCCCCGCGGTCTTTGTGTGTCATCTTCGGCGCAAAGAAAATCAAGTCGAACTGCTTATCCTTCTGGCCCGGCGTCGTGCCGTCCAGCACCGCCAGCGATGCCCGAAACACGGCGTTGTCGATCAGCTTGCCGTCCTTGTTCGTCGGATTCTCCTCGACGGCCAAGACCACACAGTGATACTTGCCGGCCTCGCGCAGTCCGTTGCCTTCCTGGTCGAAATTGTCTGGTGCGTCAAATTCAAGAGCCATGATTCCTATCCCTTCGTGTTGAGTGTTTCGGCTACCGCAAAAACTTCTCTCGGATCGTTGGCCCAGGAGAGCGGGCAGCCGTGAATCCTCTCCCAAGCCTGAATAACTTTCTCCCGCCCGTAGCGATCAACGAGCGGACGAACTAGAAAGGGATGTCGTCCTGATTCGACGGCGATCCCTTGACCAAGCTGGCGGCAAAGAACGCCTCCAGGTTTTTCGCTTTGACTTGTTCAATCAGGGCGCGGGCCTGCTCGAAACTCAAATCGCGAATTTTGCCAAACGCCTTCAACTTCGCGTGCAGCTTCTGGTAGAGTTCTTGGTCGCTCTGTGATAGCGCCGGCAGTAAATCCCGTTTCAGTTCGTCAATCTGCCCCTGCGAGCACGGCCCGGCGACGGGAGCCTGATAGACCTCGGCCGGCTGCCTGGATTGCTCTTGCTCCGCGGCCCTCCGCTCCAGGTTGGTCAGTAGTTCAGACGCCTGGCCGAACGTGAGAGACCGCAGAGAAGAAACGCCTCGCTTCGTCAGCACCATTGACCGCTGTTCCAGCGTCAGGCCGAGTTGCTCAAACAGATCGGTTATCTGCCGTCGCTGGGCGGACGTGCATTCCTTCGTGGCCGAGTCCGGCGCCGCGTTGCCGGTATCCTTTCCAGCCGGTTCCGTCCCGGCCGGCTCCATCCTGGCGGATTCCACCGCCGCCGTCGGCGCCGAACTCTCGACCACGTAGCTGACGGCCTCCCCGTCAATCACTCCACTCGCTCCATCGTCGCCAATCCGTTGGCCGAAATCCTCCGGGGTGTACTTCCCTGCACACACCTGCGGGGCCATCGCGCGAACTCCATCGCTGATAACCCGAGCCCACAGCATTTGCATCCGTTGCCGCGGGCTGCTCCAGTTTTCTTTCTCACCTTTCTTGCCTTCAGTCAGTCCGGCCTCTTTCGCGTCCGCGTAAGTGCATTCAAATGCCACCGTCTGGCCAGCGTGGGACAACTCGACCGCCGCCCGGTCCCCGTCGCGTTGCAAGATCCTGTGCCGCCCGCCGATCGATAGGAAGCCGGCTAGCATCGCGTCAGCACGCATGGTGAGAGCGGCCCCCTGCCCGGTGTTGATGAGGTGATACGTTTCCTTGAGTTGCAGCGGCGGGGTTCGGCGGGCGAGACATTCCCAGGCCATGATCTTGCCCTGCTCGATGCTTTCGCAATTAAAGATCCTGCTCTTGGCTACGATTTCGCCGAGCACTTCAATCGCCCGTAGAGGGTCTGGCATTCGTTCATATACTGACAGTTCGTTCATCGCTCCATGCTCCCTTCGTGAATTTCTCGGATGTCCGACGCATCGCGCCAGCGGTAGAGCGCCTGTATCGCGTACGCCACGTTGCGAAACGATCCGAGAAGATAGCCGTGTTTTGAGAATACGCCCCACATCACACAATCCCCAGCCGCTGGGCAACCATCCATGTCAGGTCGACGTCGCGGATCGCGTATTCCAACGCCGTGGCCCGCTCTTCCGGCGTTCCGAAATACAGCTTGTGGAAGTCGGCGCCGTCGATTCCTTCCGTCTTGCCGCCCAGCCCCAATGCCTTGCCGAGCCGATCCAGGCCGACGAATTGATCCCGGTAGTTGCCGGCCTGCCAGCGTTGCATGGTGTCGATGAACGTGCGGTCGATGTATCGCCAATTCGGATCGAAAATCCCGTCGGGCACGTCGATGCCCAGCAGCCAGGATCGGCGGATCAGAAACGGCAGATCAAACCCGGCAATGTTGTGGCCGACCATGTTGCGGCGGTCACTCTTGGCCTTGCGATACCGTCCCCAGAATTGCTCGATCAGGGCCGCTTCGTTGCCGCCGAACGCCTCAGAATCGATGTGGGCGATCACCGCGGCCTTCTCGCTGCGGTACCCGATGGCCAGCACGCGGCTGGTCAACGCGGAAAGCGGGGCCTGATCGCGGAATTCTTCCCATGCGGCGACAGCAGCCCGGTCAACGTCGGCGTCGTAACCGGCGACGGCGGCGGCGTGAGCCTGCTTGGCAGATTCGATTTTCTCCGCGATTTTTGCGGCGTCCTTCAGGTTGCCGACCTTAACTGCCGACGGGTCGAATTCACCCGGCATCGGCGGGAGCGGCGGCGGCTCAAAAAGCTGGCGAAGGTCGTCGTCTGGTAGCGGTCCCGTTTCAATATCAAATGCGATCATCTGTCAGTTCCTTTCGTGGGTTAATCAGCCTTCAGCCGTCGTCACAGTCCAGGCCAAGCACACCGTCCGCACCCGTGGCACCGGCCGCACAACCCCGGCCCACTGGTGCTGGTGTCGTTTGCGCCCTGCCACCGCAGACGGCTTGCCACGGTGGGTCTTTTTGCGTTGGGGTACCGTTCGCAGGTGGTTGTGTCGCATTGTTTGCTCCGTCCAGTGGGACCGGCAGGCATCGAACCTGCAACATCGCCAATCGTCCGAGTTCCTCCGCTGCAGCGGCTCAGTGCGTTTGGCGCGCGTCTGCCAGTTGCGCCACGGTCCCGAAAAACACCAGCCGGCCCGGCCGCCTGAATCCGTCGCGGGTCGGGCCGAACTGGGTTCTGCCGCTGGCTACAAGCTGGCGGCAGAAGAAGTATCACCACAGCAACCACCAAGCGGCTGCTGATGCCAATCCGTACACCACGATTATCAGCCGCCACAACTCGCGTTTCAGTGCGGTCAGATGCCGACCAAGTTCGTCGTGTAGGCGAGGGTCCATGCGCGCACCTCAAAACAAAAATAGTGATCGTTACTTGATCCGCCACACCCGCACGCCGCGCACGCCGTTTTCTTCGACGGTTCGGCTTGCGTACTTCGTGCCTCGCGTGTGCTCTGCCGACTGGCGGGCCGGGCTGATCGTCTGCGAGGTCTTGCCAGGGATGAAAAACGAATCCCCGACGGCGAGCTTGTCCCAGGGATACTTGCACGGGGCACCTTGCCGCGTTTCGGGAATCGGCAGACCGCTGGCGATTGCAAATTCCTGCTGGCCAGACGGATCTTGCCCGGGCCCGGCTTCGACGGCTGGCAATCTGACGAACGCCAGCTTGAGCCTGTGAACCCCGTTCAATGCGGTTGCTGCTTTCATGGGCGCGCACCTCGAAACTGGTGGAAACGTTGGAGCCAATCCATTTACGTGCCGCAGTCCTGCGGCTCCTGGTGAATCATGCCCGGCTGGTTTGCCGGTAAATGCAACGGCCTTTCGGCGGTTGGGGGCCTCGACGTTCAACCCCAGGCAGCCCGCAGCCACGGGTAGAACCCGCGTCGGGCGTTGTCGCTCGGAAGAATCGGCGACGGGAAGAAATGGCCTAGCTGGTCAACGTGCAAAGCACTCGCAGGTCGAAGGCCAAAAAAAATGCCCGCCGCAAGATTTCCTTGCGACGGGCGTATTGTACTATAGGTAGGGCAGGAGTACAAGATGGGATGAAAGTTTTTTAGACGGCGACTGCTTCGCGCTGATTCGATTTGTCGGCAATCATTTCTTCCAGTGGTTGGCCGATGGCGTCTGCCAGGGTGTCCGCAAGTTCCAATGACAGCCGGCAATCCCCAGCAAGGATCTTGTCCAAGTGCGAGCGTGAAATTCCGGCCGTCTTGGCAAGGCCGAACTTCGTGATGGTGCCGGTTTGGATCTCGCGCCGCAGTGTGGCAACGAAAGCCTGTTCGCGTTTCATTGGTTTCATGCTCCTATTGTACTACAGGTAGGGCAAGTGTACAATACCCGCCGTTGTTCCCCGTCCGTTCCGATTTCCAGTTTCACGTTTCACGAAAGGTGTGCAAATGTCCGAATCCAAATCCACCGCCGCCGTCCAGTTGATCGACAAATCCGGCGCCGCTGTCACCGCCCCCGGCCGCTACCACGCCCGGATCCAGGAAGTCCGCGATCTACCCGACGGCGGGTCCGTCATGGTCGCCCGTGTCCTTGCTTTCGCGCCGGCCAAGTAGGTCATCGACCTGCTGACGCGTGCCGCGCGGGCCGTCGTAGCACTTGGAGCACAGCGGCCAGAAGATCGATTGCTTGTCAACTTCACCGAACAAATCGTCACCGGGGCCCACGATAGAAACGTCACCACAGGCTTTGCAGGTCGTTTCAAAACACCCCCTGCCGATTGGCTTGATGTTGCGATGATTGTCTGGGATTTGTGGCATTTTTCACCCGTTTTTCACCTTCCGACGAAAGGGTTTTTCAAATGGAACCGACCAACTTCCTCGCGTTCCTTCGTTCTGCCGGCTTGTCCGATTTCGAAATCACGATTCTCCAGGAGTGGGCCGGATCGCTGCTGGTTGGCGGCCCGCACGATCCTGCGCGCGTTTCAGCCCAGCCAGGCCCCAATTGACAATTCCGGGGCCTTCGGCGCGAAGTTTCAGCAATAAATCAGCCGCTTTCTCATCTGAAAGCGGCTGTTCTGAAATCTCGACCGGGCATGTCGCCCGCAGAAATTCCACGGTTTTGCCGCTTAATTCGGCCATGATCTGAAAGTAAACGTCGGCGGTTGTCATTTCTTCGACCTCGCAAAATTAGTTGAAGGAGCGGGCGAAGGGACTCGAACCCTCGACATCCAGCTTGGGAAGCTAGATTCCCTAAAACGGACTGCTTTTTCCGCAGCATGGAAGCAACCAGCGTGCTACGTTTGGTTGCCCATGAGTTGCACCCTTGAGCGAATCCGAGCCGAATACCAAACCGTCCGGCCCCTGTCATCCGGCGCGGCGTACCTGATGCGCCGCACCGTCGCCCTGTTCACGGCCCACCTTGGCCGCGGCGCCGTCGCCAGCGACTTGACCGACCTGGTTGTCAGCCAGTGGTTGGAATCGCTGGAACCGCAACAGAAAGCCGCCACGCTGGCGGGCCATCGGACACGGATTCTCTGCCTCTGGCGGTTCGCGGCCAGGCGTGGCTACTGCAAACCGCCCGGCGAAGTCCGGCGCGAACGGGCGCCAGATCCGCAGCCCGTAGCCTGGACGCCGGACGAGGTGGGGCGGCTGCTGGCGGCCTGCGATCAGATTGGCGGGCCGGAAGGCGAATACCTCGGGACGCTGATTGCTGCCGGATACGAGGCGGGAATCCGAAAAGGTGACCTGCAGGGGCTCGCTCGGGAGCAAATCGGGGAAGTCATCCGGCTACGGCAGCGGAAAACAGGGTACGCGCACGAGCCCCGCTTGCGGCCGGAAACGGTCAAGAGAATCCTCACCCGGCCCGGCGCCCACCCGCTCGCCTGCCCGTGGGGGCCAAGGAAGTACCGGCAGGTATGGGCTCGTGTCCGGCAGATTGCCGGGGTGAATGATCATGGGGGCCTGCAGCAGCTCCGCCGCACGGGGGCGACGTGGGTTGCTGTCGAGCATGGAGTAGACGCCGCGCGGGAGTACCTCGGCCACCGGTCCCCGGAAATGGTCAGGTATTACCTGGACCGCAAACACTACCGGCCGCGTGGCTGGTTGCCGCCGCGGGCGGGGTAGGTTGGTACTCGCCGCACCAGTCGGACAGCGCGACGACGGGCCAAGCCGCCTCCCGAACCGGTTCGCCGGGCGCGCACACGTAGGCCGGAGGCGCATGTCGGTGGCAGTGATCGAGGCACGTGACGCTGGTATCGCACTCTAGCCAGCGGCACGTTTCACATCGCTCGATTCTCTCGGTCATCGGTCAGTTTCCCTTCAATCGTCGCAAGCGTCTGCAATCATCGCCCGGGCTTCCAGGTCGCCGACGAGGGCGGCCAGTACCTCCTTGAGGTACGCCACTGTCCCGGCATCATCCGTCCGTATCTTCGGCGGCTTCGTCGGCCGCGTCGATGTCGGTTACTCCAGTGCAATGCTCGCTGCCGTCGTTGAAAATTGCGTACCACATCGTCTAGGTTCCCTTTCGTGGCCGGTTGGCCGGTTCGTGGTGGTTAGTCTTCGGTTACTTCGATCCCGAGCCGCTCGTACAGATACAGCGGCAAGTCCTGGACGTGCATTTCGCAGGTCAACCCCTGCGGATTCAGCCACCATAACCGCTGCCCGTTCACGCCGCCGAAGTCGTGGTGATACTCTACTCCGTCGCGGTAGCTCAGTTCTCGAATTGCTTCCTTCGTCGTCATTTTGTTTCCCCTTGCTTTCGGTTCGTGGGGCGGGTGCGGTCCCGGCCGGTTCGTGGTGGAGGTTAGCAATCGACCCATTCGCCCTTGGCTTGTCGGCCCTTCAGCGCGGCGACCTTGGCTTCCTCGACCGTCGCGTACTGGCCGCCAAAAAAACTCGGCCGATCCGAGTTGAAAAAGCTGGCTGTGACGAACTTGGCGTACCGGCTGGCGACACAGATGATCCCGTCCACTTCCGATCCCCGGACTTCGATCGAGGCGACCGGGCTGATTCTGACGGCTTCCAGGTGCTTGCGTTGTTCGGCGTTCATTGTCGTCCCCTTTCGTTGCGTTGCGTTTGTCATCCACTTCCCAAATCTTATAAGATACTTCGGTCGGTGTCAACAAGTATCTTGCAAAATACCGAAGATTATTGTAAGATTTCTTTTGGAGGACTGGAAACCATGCGAAAACCCAAGGAAAACGCGGTATCCTCCGCGAAAAACAAAGGCGGGAAACCGCGAAAATACGGGGCGGGTGACGGGAAAATCTGCCAGCCGTTTTCGATTTCAGCCCCGGCAGACCTGATTTTGCAGGCTCGAAACGCGGCTGACCAGATCGGTTGCACCGCGTCGGATATTGCGGTAGCCGGCCTGCGGTCCATCCTGTCCCGGTCCCCGGATCGGCTCCGGGACGCCGTAGCGGGGAGGGGATGATGCCAGACTATCGACTGCTGTACGAAGAATACCGTGCGAAGTACGAGCTACTCGCCGCGGGCATGTCGCCGGACGAAATCGAGCGGGCCACAGCGGCAACGGTTCGGATGATCTCACACATGGTCAGCCTGTCGGCGGCGTCCCATTGCGCGCTGGGTGAGGTCCTGGAAGCGATGCACGACGCGTTGCGGCTGTTACGCCGCTAGACGCACGCAACATCTGGCCGGCTGTAATTACGCGGGCGGGTGTTGGAACGCGGGAGACGCAACGGGAGGGCGGTAGAATGGCAAGTATGGAAAAAGCGGCTCATGGTTGCGGTAGTTCGCTCATGGGCTGCGGCTGTCTGCTAATCCTGCTGGGTTGCCTGATCCTGATCCCGCTGCTGCTGGCCGTCGCGGTCTAAGCCGGTCGCCAAATCGCTACCTGCCGCTCCCCTGTCTCGTAGCCTGCGATCCGATCCCGGTGGCAGTCCAGCCAGGCGTCAATCGCGACGTGCGGGGGCGTCGAGCGGATTCGGCTCGTCCAGCCATAGTCGTCGCAGATCATCACGCCACCTGGCGCGAGTACCTGCCACGCGCCGCACATGTCATCGATCACAGACGCCGCGTGGTGGTCGGCGTCGACGTAAACGAACGCGAACTGCCGGCCGTCAACCAGCAGATCCGCCAGGGCTCGCCGCGTGCTCGTCCGCCGAACCTCCACCGGGAGCCCGGCGACGTTCGCGAGACACCGCTGGTACACCTCGTCCAGGTTCCACCACACGTCAACGGTAATGAGCCGTGCCCCTTCCCCGGTCAAAATGTTCTCCGCCCACCAACACGCCGATCGCCCCTCGTAGGCCCCGAGTTCCAGCCCGCAGATCCCCGGCTCGCCCGCGAGGTTGCCGATCCACGATTTCCAATAACGGACGTTTTTCGTCACCCAGTCGTCTTTTTTGAATTCCCGCATGGCTACTCTTTCCGCTGGTGCAACAAATAATCGGCGACGTACTCAACGAGTTCACGCGGCGCGTCCGGCGTCCATTCGAGCGATCCGTTTTCTGCCACGCGAACGTGCCGGCCAGGGTCGTAATTCATCTCCGCCAATTTCGTCCATCGCTGCTGGTATTGCCGGTTGCCGATCTCCCCGTGATAGAGGTGGCTGATTTTGCCTTCCACGAATCCGACTTGTCCGCGAACAACTTCATGGGCCTGTCGTGCCCACGATAGCCAGTGTTCGCGCATGGCTGCACTCATTCGATCTTCGGCGAGAAAGCGGCTCTGGAAATCACCATAGAAGCCGAGCACCATCGACGTGTCACCGCTCCCGGTAATGTGCCGATCGTAGAGCCCGTTGATTGCTGTCAGCGTGTCCCGTCGCGCCGCCCAGGCAAAGCCGGGGTGCTTGCTTCCGGGGTGCCCATTGCCAGGCTTGCCATTGTTCGTGGCGGCCATTGAGCGGATCAGGTCTTTGCCGTTCCATTTCTGGGCGCCCCCGCTCGCGTCCAGCATCACGCAAGTTGTCCACGGCTGGATAACCGGCCAACGCATCAGCGCGTCCAGGATCGCCTCGTGGATGTCGGAACGAGCAAATATCACGTCGGCATCAAGCCAGCCAACCGCGTCAACGGCGTCCGGCAGTTGGTCGATGCACCTGTTGAGTAGCCGCTCTTTCTGCCACAGCACGGCGTCGTGCGTGCCCCCCTCGACCACAAACAACGGAATACCCAGCGTCTTGACGTGTTCGCGGAATATCTCCAGATTCTTCTCGCGGGCTGCGGATCGCTGCGGATTGAAATAGCTCGTCACGAACGCGAGACACGAGACGGCGGAAAGCGACCGTAGAGGGAGCGTCGGCTTGGATTGCGTCGGCACCAGACACTCTCGGCACGTCCGGCCAGTTGCCCCCGGTACTTGCTCTCTCAGCGTGTCGAGACACGGGGGGCGGCCCTGTTTGATGACGGGCTCGTTAAAGTGCGAGCACTGATATACTTCGACCGCTGAACCGGAACACCCGCAGCCGGCCACGCGGCCCGTGATAGTGGCGATGACGGGGCCACGATGGAGGCAGAGAATCACTGCCTCAGTGACGGTCTCCGCGCGCTCCACCTGCTCGCACACACGCCGTACTCGCTTCGACTCTTGGTATCCGCAGCGTCGGCATTTCAGGCTGTCGTCGAAGTCGCAAATCATGGCTTGGCCGTAAGGTACAGTTCAGAACCGCTGAAGTCTACGCCCGCGTTGGTGCCGCAGATGAACGTCATCTTGAGATTGTTGATCGTTCGCCAATCGAAGTTACACACGGCCGGAAAGATATTCGGCGTCATTACGTGTTCATCGCCGCTGTAATAATCGGTATCAGGAAACACGGAATCCCAATCGTCCTGCACAATCGCGGCCCACGTTGCGCGATACACAACCGCACTGTTGTCGGTGCCCTCGAATTCAATCGTCAGCACCAAACACGGCTTGTCAACGTAGTCAGGGTTCATCGTGGCTATTGGCGTAGGATTGAACTGGCTGCAGGTTGCGATCAGTGAATTTGCAGCATTGACCCAGCCCGCCGTAACTCGCCATCGCACTTCTAAAATATGGTCGCTTGTCCCTGCGCCCCGGCAGTCAAGATTTGCTTCATCCCAAGTGTAAGTGTCTCGTATTTGCCACCACGGCAGCGCCCCATATCCACCCTCGCTGAAAGGCACGTGAACCGCGTTCATTTCGTCGTACCAATCATGATAGCCGTAGTACGGAGTATCCGGTCCTCCTCCCATGATCGGTGGCTTGAGGCACACGACAACTTGACTGCCGAGAGCAACTCCGCTCAGGTCTATTTCCCATTCGTGCGGGGCGCGGTCCGTGAATGCTTCGTTGTCGCCTGTCTGTGCGTAGCAATGCCGCGTGGTCGCTTCATTGACGGTGGTTGTCTCGGTGATCGTTTCCGTCCCGACGTAAGCGTACATCGCATCGGTGCAAGTCGTATCGGCCCGCAAGTTGCGGTAGACGCTGGCCCAGTTTGTGATACCCGTAATCGTGCCGTAATCAGGATCGTAGATCAGCCACCAAACCGCATCCAGAGATGATACGGTGAATCCCGTCGTGAACGATTGCGAAGCGATTAGAGAGTCTGTGCCAGCGATCGTTTCGCGGTATTCAATCTCCAGAGTTTTTGTTGCCGAGACGGCCCGCACGCGAATGTAGACGCGATCCTGGTAGCCGCTGTCTTTGGTGAAGCCGATTTGCACCCACTCGCCCGCGGCTGAATGTGTGACCGTAACTTTCATCGCTTTCCAGCCGGCCCACGGTTGCGAGCTTCGTAGCCGTGCATTGGATGAAGTCGTAACGGCGTTCAGAGGGGACGTATTGCGGGTCCATGAACCGGCATCGGCGACAAACGAAGTGACCGACGTATCGAGAGCACACGTGCAACAGCAGCACTTAGACGGCTTGTTTCGCAGCGTCGCTGTCATGGCCGCCTCACACCGGTTGCGTGCATGGGTCGATATTCACCACTGGAAACCAGTCGTCTGTAGGAACCAACTGAACGTACCCGCCCGTCGCCACCGCCGTGCCAGCCATGTTGTACACCGTCAATTCGTGGGTCGAGTCGCTGTACTGAGTCGCGGTTGTATACGGGTCGTGAATCTTTGCCGTGCCGCTGCCGAGCGTCAACCGGCCGCTGGTGAGAGTTGCCGCTGTGATAGCCGATGTCGTCTTGCAGAATACGCCCCGGTTGTCGCTGTGACCATGCCGACAGACGCAAACTTGCTCGCCCGTCGTCGTTAGCGTGCCCAAAATCTCAAACGGCCCGAATAGCCCCGAGGTAAGTACCGTTGCGTCTTTCGTCGGCCGTGCGCGTCTATGCCAAGTCGCACCGACGTTCACCAGCACCGGCCCGACGCCGCTTATCTGGGCCTCCACGATTTCAGAAATGCCAGCAGTCCATTGTAGAGAAGCAACCATCGCCGCGCCGTGGTCAGCCTTCGTGCCTGCATAAAAAAGCCTCCGCTTGTCGAAGTCCGTCAACAGGTACTCGTCCACCTGCAACACGGAGAACTTATCCAAGGCGCCGCCGGTATCGTTGCGGATGCGAATTAGATCGGTTTCGCGGGGCATGTTCACCGGAGCCCCGCCGCTGCCGTTGGCGTGGGTCCGCTGCCACCAGGTGAGCATGTCAACGAGCCCGTTCCACGTTCGCCCGTCGATGGCTTTCTGTCCCGGCTTGACCTTGCTCGGATTCGGCATGTTCAGAACCCCATCAGCGTGGCGAATGCGGTCTCATCATAGACGCGATGCGTGTAGACGTACTTGGCCTGTTTCACGTCCGCCCCGGTGTCAACGGCGTCTTTCCAAATCACGTCGAGGTAGTCGTGCCCCTTCTTTGCGATGCTTCCGATGTCGCCGATCGTCAACCCGGTCACGTTTTGGCTGGCCGCGAAGTTGTACGCGATGTCCGTTTCCGTATCGCTGCCCATGCTCCCTGTACAGCCGAGAAACAGAAGCTCGTTCGCGTCAAACGTCATCCACTGGTCATTGTTGGTGTACCCGGTGAACCCAGCCAGTTGCTTGATGCGTGAGAGCGGCACGGCCCCGAGAGCGTGACGGAATGTCCAGGTGAGTTTCAACGCGGGTATGATGATGTCGCAGCCGTCAACTTGCCCGTCGTGGGCACCGATCGGACCGGCTTGTCCAACGGTATATGGGGCACCTGTTCCGTACTTCGCACGTAACGCTTTTGAGACTTTGATGTGAAGCGTCCCGCCGGTCGTGTCAAAGTTCAGATTCCACTTGCCGACGGCGCGTTGAAACTGACCGTAGGATACCGTGCCACGCCAGCAGCCGTTGCCTTCGTGGGTTGCCTTGATGTTGTTTCGCCAGAGTCCGTTGCGAGCTGCGGACGAGGAAGCCAGAGCCACGTTGTGGGCGGCCAGTTCGTCAAAAACACCAGTGACGACGAAAGGAACTTCGATCTTTTGCGAGAGGAAATCGAAGTCGCGGCCCTTGTAAAATTCTTCGTAGGAAACCGTCATACGATAATCCCCCATTCCGCCATTTGCTTGTTCAGTTTTTCAAGCTCTTTCTGTTGGCGGACAACAGCCGGGTAAAGCTTCTCCGTCGCTCGTGCTGTGCGTTCCCCGGGCGAGCCGGCCCCGCCGCCCATTGCCATTGCTGCGGCTGCGGAGAAGGTGCCGGAGACGCCACCAGACGGCGGTATTCCAACCGGCTGTCCTTTCGACGTGTCGAAGAATCCGCCGACGGTATTGATGCCACCCTGTACAGCGTCCCTAGCAGATCCCAGCCAGCCTTTCCAAAGTTCGATGCCTTCGCTCAATCGCGGGTCCGATGCCGTGGAAGCGTTTTCCATCGCGGTTGCAAAATCAGCTGCGTACCTATCGCTCTGATTTGCTGCCGATGCCCCGTCCATCGCAGTCGCAAAATCGGCCGCGTATTGGTCGCTGTTGTTGATTACAGCCACCTTTCCCATTTCTTCCGCTGCTTTTGACATTGCCTTAGCGAACTCGTCGGCATACTCCGCGCCTTGCTGGGTTTGCTTTGCTAGTTCGGCCGCTTGCCTCACGGATTCTTCTGCCGTGCGAAGCTGATCCTTTGCAGCGTCCAACTGTGCCCCTTGGCCTTCGACTTTATCCAGTGCCCAATTCACAAGCGGCTTGATTGTTTTCGGTGCGAACCGGCGAAGGAACGAACCGCCGCCTTCGGTCATCTGTTCCGCCGCACTTCCCCGGTTTTCGTTCGCCCACCTGACAAGCGGCTGAATTGCTTTCGGCGCGTACGTCTCTGCCGTTTCAGCCAACTTGATCCATACGCCTTCGTAGGAATCCTTGACGCCGGTATTGAAGTCATCCCAAATCGAAAGCATCCGCACCTTAGATGCAAGCAAAGCCGCCTCGATGCCCCTGAACGCTATGTCGCCAGCCGCTGCCAAATCGCCGCTTTTGAGAGCCGCCGCAATCCCGCCAATCGCATCGGTCGCTATGGCTTTCAGATTTCCCCACAGCAACGTAAACTCGCCCCCGAGGTACGCACCGGCCTCTTTCAGTAGCCCCAGCACGTTCGATGTAGCGGCTTGCCCTGTGTCTGACCACAGCAGCCAGCCAGCCGTTACGGCAGCCAGTCCGACAAGCATCAACCCGCCCGGCCCCATGAGTGTTGCGAAGACAGCAGCGGTTGCAGGGATGAACGCAAACGCGGCCTGGACCAAGCCAACACCGACGGCCGCCGCTTGTGCGGCTATGCCGAGACTCAATAGCCCAGCACCAACTCCAAGTAGCCCGGCCGCAGATCCGGCGATCCAGTAGACCAACTGCTGATTCTGCCCGATGAATGTAGTCAGATTTCCAAGTACGCTTTCTACGTTCGCCCCAAACGTCTGCATGGCTGGCGACAGAGCATTGCCCACGGTGATGCCAAGTCGCTCCATACTCGCCCATAGGCTTTGCATCGTGCCCGCCCAGCCGGCCATGAGCTTGGCGTACTTCTCCGATACCGGGAGCGCCGACGCCATCGCTTGCCGCATCGCGTTGAACCCGTCCACTCCCTGCCCCGACAGGATCGCCGCCGCGCGAATCGCATCCGTCCCGAAAATGCGTTTCATCGCGTCGTCTTTGGCTGCCTTGTCAAGCCCCGCCGTCGCCTTGTTAAACTTCCCGATGATCTCGACCAACGGCACCATCTTTCCTTCGGCGTCGCGGAACGAATCGGTAGACATACCGATCCCTTGCAAGGCTTTTTCAGCGATCGCAGACGGTGCCATGAGTGCCAGCAGCATCGACTTTAGAGAGGTTCCCGCGTCGCTCCCCTTTAGGCCGCGATTGGCGAGAATTGCCAGGGCCGCCGACGTGTCCCCGATAGACTGATTCGCCAGAGCGGAGACAGCGGAAGCCATCGCCATTGATTCCGCCATACCGGCCACGGATGTACTACTTGCGTCGGCAGCAGACGAAAGCGTATTTGCCGCCGTGGTTGCGTCAACACCGAATGCGTTCATCGCGTCGCTCATCACGACGGCGGACGCCGCAACGTCCATTTCGGCGATCTTAGAAAACTCGATAGCCGACTGTCCGGCCCCGCTGAGAACGGTTTCCAGATCCATGCCGGCTTTAAGCAGTTCCAGCATCCCGCCAGCGGCCGCAGTAGGACCGATGCCAAGTGCTTCGCTCATTCCCATCGACGCCGCTTGAATCGCCTTCAGTTGTTCGGCTGTCGCCCCGGTCGAAGCGGCGATGCCTAGCATTCGATCCTGGAAGCCACCGAACGCATTCATCGACGCCATGAGAGGCGCTGCAAGCCCGGCGCCGGCCGCCATCATAGAGCCGCCAACAAGAGAAGCCGTTGACGCGAAGGATTCCAACCGCTGCTTGGCGTCCCGCAAGCCACGCATCAGCGAAGCATTCTTCACGAACAATTCTACGAAAGCTCGCCCGGCCGGAATGTCTCTCGCCATCACTCGCCCCCATAGCTCTTGTTCAGCATCGCAATTTCCCCCGGCGTAGGCGGCGACAAATTGCTCGCCTCGTCACCGAGCCAGCCGTACTTGATGAACAGGCTCACGGCGTGCTCGTTCATGCTCCTGGTTTGCAGCGTCGCCGCTTCAACCAGCCGCAACCGTTCGTTTCGGCAGACGGCCTCGTGCATCCACCACAACTCAGCCAGCGTCAGGCCAGCCGGCGAAACTCCACAGACCGCCGCTAACTCGTAGCAGACTCTAACCGCGTCAAAGCCTCTTCCATCTCCCGAATCAGTTTCGTTTCGGCCGCCTTCAGAATCCTTTCCTCTACTGCCGGATCGCCCAGTCTCGCCGCCGCCATTTCCGTCGTTTTGGCCCGGATTCTGTCGCTGGTTTCTTGGGTCTTGAGGATCAGCGATCTCATCCGGGCTGGGGAAAAATCCGCGCGGGCCTTAATCAACGCATCGGCCGCCTGGTCGAGAGCGTCTCCGACAAGCGATTCGCCAAACTGCTGGGCCGTCACGTTCGCATGTCCGCATTGCTCCCGGCAGAGAATCCACAGCGTGTCAACCAGCAACACCGGGTCCGTGGCGAGTCGCTGAGCCGTCGGGCCAAAGTCTAGCGCCCCAAGGTCAAGACTCAGTTCCGCGCGGATGTCGCGGATCTTGGGGGCGTCAAGACGGACGATATACTCTCGTCCGTCTGCGGTCTTAAATGATGGCATTCCCTTCGTCCTTTCGGTTCCTTTCGGTTGCAAAACAAAAACGCCCCGCCGCGCCGAAAGGAAAACGCGACGGGGCGCGGAGCCACGCGAAGGACCGCGGCATCAACTCGAAATGCCGGCCAGGATGTACAGTGTCCCGGCCGACGTTGAATCGTGGGATGCTGTGCCGTCCGTAATCCGGTTGCCCGTGAATACGTTCGTGTCCCCGGCCTCGATATTCCAGACGTTATCGAGTCCACCGTTCGCCGTCTCGTGAACGAGGTCCAGTTCCTTGATAATCGCATCCCCGGCGTCAATCAGGGACAGGTGGGCTTTGGCCCCGGTGTCCGACGTGTTGCGATAGAAGATGCCGATGATTTCCAGCGTGTCGCCGTCGAAATTCACCTCGATCACCGTGGGGATAACCAGCGTGATAGGATCGCCTTCCGTCGGCAGGTTATCGCCGGCCCCGCCGCTGAATGTGACGGCGTTGGTGGCGACAGTCGCATCCACGCCGTACCGCACGCCGGCCGCAAAATACATATCGACTTTGCCATTGACGATCCCGTGACCAGTCGTAAGCGTAGCAACGCCTTCAGTGTGGCTTGTCCGCGTTGTAAGCGTCCCGGTCTGTGCGGCAACGAGAGCGGCAATCGGCTTTCGCACGGCTACCGTCCCGGTAAACTCCACCGGTACTTGGTTGTTGGAAAATGATTCGTTGTCGAACGTGAAGCCCTTGATTCTTTGGGCTGTTGTCATTGGTCGGGTCTCCTATTGGTTGATCGGTGAAAGCGAACGCCGCGGACTACGCGAACACGGGCGCGCGACTTCGACGGCATGGCGTTGCCTTAACCTCGAATTTCTGGTTTTCGCTGAGAGGCATGGCCGACGCGATGTCGAGAAAACAATCCCCGTCAAACGCCTTAGTGTCCGATGCGTGCCGCATGATCTTGACCGCCATCGGCGTGCCAGACACAACCGCGTCGATCATCGAGTTGATGGTAGCCGCGTCTTCCGTCTTGTTCAGCATCGACCAAGAGATTTCCGCCGCGATCGCGACGACTTCTGAAGTTTTCAGCGGCGGCGATGTGCCGGCCCCGGCCGCCGTCGAATCTGCCATTTCGCTGGCCAGGTTGTAGGTGATGTCAGTCCTCTCGACCAACTGAGTTGCGGCAACGGTCCCGGCCGTGCCGATGAGTACCCTGCCCTCGAATCCTCGTTTGATTGTTGCAGCGGCCATATCTGTCTCTCCTGGTTAGGTGCCTGGTCCGATCGAATAGCGCCAACTCTCAGCGAACCTATCGAGGTTGCTCAGTAATGCCGGTAGCATCGTTGGCCGCTTTGGGTAACTCTGTTTTTTCCGCCGTCCGCCGTGCTCGTGAACGCTCATCGCCGGCCCGATCTTGCGATAGTCAAAGCCGGAATAGCCACCCCACTTGTCTTTCCGCTGGTAGCCAATCGCTCGCTTCGCAAATCCGTACTTCGTATGAATCGGCGTGCCTGGTGTCGATGCCTTCGGCGACTTCACAACGCTCGCAATCGCGGTCTTGCGAATCGATGCCAGAGCGTGCCCGATGTTTTTGTACGAGGCTCGCTCAGTCGCTTCCACGATCGGCCTTGCGTCGAATTGTGCTGAGCCCGTCGCGCCGATCATAACCCCGCAAACTCCACTTCGACGTGGTAAGCCACCCGCAAAATCCCGGTGTACTGGTGAAGCTCCGTCAAATGCTCCGGCAGCCATGCGAACCGGATGCCGAGTTCTCGCGTGATGCTGCTCTCAGCTTCCTTGCTGTCATCCTCGATGAAAATCGCATCGGTGTACGTGTCGAGAGCGTGGTTTGCCGGGTCCGCCAGGTAGTCCTCGATTTGCTCCAACAGGTCTACGTATTCGTCCAGACGGTCTCGATCAATCCCGCCTTCCGCGTTGAAGTCCGACTGAGGAAACCGCTTCCTCACAATCACGTCAAGCAGCACGTCCCGGTTCCACGTCCCGCGGCTTTTGCGCGTCCGGTTGCTCCGCACGGGAACCGCCATAACGCTGATAATGCCTGTGTCTTCCAATGCGAGGTTCGTGTCGTACTGCCGCTCCGAAACGATCGCTTTCGAGAACGTGCCGGCCGCCTCAGCTATTTCAAGCTGCGCTACAAGAGCATCGGCGACTTGCTGCATTCTCGATGCCACGTTACGCTTTTACCCTCTTGCTATGCAAAATCCAGGTGATTCCGTCCCAATCCTCGTAACAGTCACGCCTGCCGACGTGGGACAATTCCCACTCCGTTGCATTGCTCCCGATTACACGATCTCCGGGGACGGGCACCACTGCCACCGCAGAGATTTTGTAATCGGCTTTCGCAATGAACCAGTCACGGTAACGGACCCTCTGAACGATCCCGATATCGTCCGTTACCTCGTAATTCACTGAATCGGCAACGGCCGTAATGCCGGCCGTCGCAATCGTCCCGCGTCGTATCGAGACGGTTTCCCCGGCTGCATCTCGCAGTTGCGTTGCCAGCCAGGAAACACCGTCACTGAGAAACGACACCTGGATTTTCCTTAGCTGCTCGCAGACGCCAGCGCTGGCAGGTCGAACGCAATCCATGTCTTGGCCGCGGTCGAGATACACAGCACGCCCTTGGAAGCCGCAATCACCATCGAGGCATCGGCGGCCGCACCGTTGATCGTCCCGGTGCTTTCGGCGTACAACTCGGCCGCCGTGCTGCTGTTGTTGACCACGATGCGCACGACGCCAGCCGTCAGCACCGCCGGCAACTTGACTCCCTTGGTCGCGCCGTCGCTGGTGATATGCGTAATCACCACATCGGCCAGCGCCCCAGCGTCGGCCACGGCCGATCCAGCAGCGGCAACCGGGGTGACCGTATGACTCACTCGCAGACTGCCGTTGACGTAGGTGACAACACCTGCAGCGCCCACGTTGATCGCGGACGTGTTCGACGTCCCGAGCCCCAGCACGCCGTCGGTTCCGGAGCCGTGCGCGTTACCGCCCAGGATCGTCATCGCGCCGCCGTTGGCGTTGCCGGCAGTTCCGGCCCCGGCTGCAAACGTCACCGCGCCGCCCGCGCCACTCGTGGAACCGCCGGCGCCGCCGGTCAGGGTCAACGCACCGCCGACGCCTTCGGCGCCCGGCGTGCCGCCCGTCAGCGTAATTGCCCCGCCCGCGTTGGCTGCCGTGCTGGACGTTCCACCGGTGATCGTAATCGCACCGCCTTGGGCCGCGGCGATACCGGCAATCGCAAGGCTTGCATCGGAAGCCGTGATGTCCGTGGCGGTCACGGCCCCGGCAATCGTCGCCGTCCGACGGCACGCATTCGGAATGGCGCGGACGTAGGAATCCGTCGCGGCCGTCGCGTTGGTCCCATTGGCTTGTGACGGAGCCACCCAGCCAATCAAGTTGGCGTTGGCAGTCGTCGTCGCCGCTCCGCTGCCGGCCGTGCCTCCAACCGGGTCGCCAGTCGCGTTCCAATAGAGCGCGTCGCCGCCCGTCTTGATAGATGCGTCTTGCGGCATCAACCAGTCAACGTCCCCGCGGCCGTCGGTCACAGTTCCGAGAGCGTCCTCGCTAAAGTCGATGTCCCGCTTGACCACGCAAACCACGTCGCCGACAACCACCACATCGCCGGCCGTCTTGTCTTCGGTGGCGAGGTATTCGATCGTCGGCGCGCCAACGGTCGAGTTCACAATAACAGGGGTCTGAGCCATTTTCGATTTCTCCTTGAGAAAGTTTCAGTCGAAGAAGGCAGCCGCGTAAGTGCGGCCGCCTGTGTTCAGTCGTTCACTATCAGGCCGAGCCCTTGCTCTTGACGCCGGACAGCCACTCTTCCTGATTGACTCCGAAGTCATGGTAGCCGTGCATGTCGATTCCAAGCCGGCCGATGTTGGCCGCCGCGGCTTCGACCGTCGGGCTTTCGACGCCGTTCAGGAAGGACACCACGATCGCGGCCATCTCTGCCGGGCTGCGGAGCAAGTACCACGCGGTCGCGCTGTACCCCGTGTAGTTGCTGTCACTGAGCCAAGGCACTTCGACGGTCTCGTACTTGCCGGCGTAGATGTTCACGCCGGAAACCACCACGGCCCCGATGTCCTTGTAAATCTGCTGGCCAATCGGAGCGAGTTCCGGGGGCACCAACAGCATCGACGGCTGGCCGCCGATCCGCTCGCCGACGGTCGCCGGAGCAACGGCGGTCGAAGCCAGGGCATTGAAAGCCTTGACGCCGAGCCCCAAACCAACGAGGTCTGTTCCGAGATTCGTGGTTGCGCCGCTGATGTAGTTTCCGCGTGCCGCCGTGAAGAAAGCCGAGTTGTTGATGAACGTCTGCCATGCGAGCTTCGAGAGCTTCTTGATCGCGCCCAGGCCGAGACGCGTTCTCATGTCCGAGAACGCCCCGAGGTCATCGTTGATGATGTCCTCACGGGTGAAGCTCCACATCTTCGCGTAGGTCTTGGCCTTGCGGGTGAAGCTCTCTTCGCCGATCGTCCCGGTTCGCATCGAGCCGTCCGGCTTCAGCTCCTCGTACTCCATGTTGTCGAGCAACCGATACGAGGTGTGAGTCTTGAAATCCGACACGCGGGCGATGCGAGCGATCTTCCGCCACAGGTTGTACTGAGCTGATCCGAGGAAGCCGTCGAGAATCGACTTGTTGGCGAGGTTCGACAGTATGCCCGTCACGCTCAGCACACTCGCGGACGCCTTCAGCGGCGTGTTGACAGCCAAGTGCTGCATCACGTCGAAGTAGTTGCCGTTGTCGATTCGGTCACCCGGCGAAACGGGGAAACCGGTCTGCGCGGCCGCCGTCAGCAGCAACTTCTGAATGCCGAAATGGCCGCGGCGCGTCAGCGTGTGTGCGGCCTGCAAAACCTGGTCGGGATAGTCCTTCTCCACGTTCAGGCCGACTTCGCTCGCCATCGCGGCGCACAACACGTCGTTCGACAAGTCGGCGTGGCTCGCGTGAATCGCCGGCCCCTTGGGAGCCTCGGCTTTCATCAAGTCGAGCCGCAACTCCGTCACGACGGGCATGGCCTCGATAGCGAACCGCTGGGGAGCCCACTCTTGGGCCAGCGCGTTGGCCTTCAGGGTCAAGCCCTTTTGCATCGCCCCGGCCTTCAACGCCGACAACTTCTCTGCCGAGACTTTGCCGGCCGCCTCAAACGCGAACTTTTCGAGTTCGGCCTCCAGCTTGGCGTACTCGACCTTGAGCCCGTCCAGGTCGAACGCGGGGGCGTTGGTGTCATGCCCAGCCTTCAGTGCGTCGGCTTGCTCGCCGTCATACTTAGCCTTCAGTTTCGCCTTCTGTGCGTCCGTCAACTTCGTCTCATCGTCGAAGCCGAGAGCCGCCAGCCACTTGGAATAGTCCATGTCGTTCTCCTCAAAAAGTGAAGCGGCCCCGGCCGCAAGTGTGACAGAGGTTCCTTCATCGGCCCCGCGCCCGAGGAACGCGACACCGTAGACGTTTGCTTTCCTCGCGATGTAAGCCGGTCCGGTGACCGTCCGGCCGTTGATCTGTGCTGACTTCCCGGCCGCCAGTTTTTCGATTCGCAGGTTGTCTGCTTCAATACTCGCCTGCCAGGGGAATCCCTCGCTGGACGCCTTCAGGAAGTGGTCAGCATCCGGCCCGCCGCCGCTCACGATGCCGGCCATGTCCAGTGCCCCGGCCGCAATCTGCTTGTCGGTGACATGCCCGACGATTCGCTGGTCGTCATGAAACAGGTTCGCAACCAGCGATGGCGAGAACGTGACGCCGGTCAGGTCCACTACCATCGGCGCGTCGAGTTTTGGTGAGGTTACTCGCATCGGCCCGCCGTTGTACGCCCGTGCGGACCATCGGCGCGGCTGGCCCTCTTCGGCAGCGGCAAGTAGCACGGGAGCAGTCCAGCTGATCCCGATTTTGTCGTGCGCGGCTCGCAGTTTTTCCATGTGGCCGAAAATGCCTTGCGAGTGACAGTATTCACAGGCAAACGAACTATCCCGCTCGTGGCATGTGCAATGGTCCGGCTTTGATGCTTGCTCGAACGCCTCGAACTTACACCCGCAATCAGGGCATACAGCTTTCATGTGACACCTCCAGCCGCTTGCGGCCTGTCTCCCGGCAGCGGGTTTCCGTTGGTGAAGATGGCTTGTGCCAGCAGCTTTTTCATTTCAGGAACGGTGAATCCGAAGTCCGCAGCCATCTGTACGATCTCGGTTTCGTAGTCGAGCCCGTAATCGTCGTAGAGCCTGGTCAACGTCGTTTGCCCGCTGCTCAGCTTCGTCTTGTTCGCGTTGGCTTCGCTCTCAACGTCTGCCACCGGGTGCCGCGGCCATGCCCAGCGATGCGCCGGGGGCCTGTCTGGATCAGCATTCCACCCGTAAGCGAGGCACGCAAACCGCCAGAACTTCGCAAACGCCTTGTCCAGAACCAAGTCGTTGCAGTCCATCCGGTCGTTATCCATGCGGATAAACCACGGCTGGTGATTCAACTTGCCAGAGGCGTATGAGTCGTTGCTGTGATCGCACGCCGAAACGCTGTAAGGCATGGACAGCGGGCGGCCCTCTTCCCCGATGATGCGCGTCTGAAATTCGTTGTAGGTCGCATTGGGATGCTCGGCTCGCATCTGCATCATGTCATAGAGAGCGGGGAGAGCGATGAAGGCGTTTTTCTGCATCGGCACCGATGACCACGGCGCGGCCAGCGAACGCGGTACGATGTCCGGCGAGGCTTGCGTCTTCACGATTGCGGAAATACTTGCCGCCGCTTCACCGGCCGCCAGGGTGCTTTCACGATGCCGGCGCCCGGCCGCCCCGAGGTTGTGCGTTGCCGTCAATTCAGGCACGCCCCGATGCTGCCCGCCACGCTTGGCGAGAAACCAATGGAGAACCCAGTCGGCCGGAACGTGCTCCGGTTCGGCGGACAAGTAGCCCCACGCCGATCCTGGGTGATGCGGCAGCAAATCGTAGTGTTCGGGGTTGCCCCACTGATCGAACTTGATGCCGTCGATGTAGCCAACTTCGTCCCACGGCAGCATCGGCGTCTGGCATTGCTCGGTTTCACACACCACAATATCCAGCGTCACAGGGTGCGGCACCCGGGGATTCTCTCGGACGATACCGATCGGCTCGCCGTCCTGAACCTTCGCGTGGGCCATCACCCAGAGTTTGCGGCGTAGTTGGATCGCTGCGGACCACTGCTGCCAGACGGTTTCCACGGCCGTGTTGAATCCGTCGGCTCCGGTCAAAACTTGCAGCGTCGGCCCCGAGCGGATCAAGTAATCGGCGTGCGTCGTGGTCATGCCATCGACGTAGCCGTTATTCGCGGTCTCTTGCCGGCTCCTGGTCACAAGCCGTTGACGGACAGATAGCGAGTTCGCGCTGTCGGCGTCGTAGGAATCGCTCACAGCCCAATGGTTCGCGTTCCATGTTCCATCGCCGGCCAGGTCGTAGGATGCCTTCAGCGGTGGGGATTCGGCGACGGGTTGCGCGGCTGGCGGCTTTGGCTTCCCGCCTCTTCGCAGATACGTTGGCACCAGAGCCTTGACGGCGGTTGCAATGCTCATCCGGCCCCCGGTGGCGTGAATTGGGCGAACCGGATGCCGAAAAAATCGTTCGCGTCAACCGCCGTATTGGCCCGCTCGCGATTGGCGATCGCCGCAAGCTCGCTCAGGTCATGGGCTGTGATTTGCGTCTTGCCTACCATCGCCTGCTTTGGTCCGATGGCGTTTTGCAACAGGGCTTCTTCGGCTGTTGTTGGGGCTGCCATGCCGTCAAGATAGCGGCGGAAGATAGGAGAGCAAGGGCAAAATTAGGCTGGCTTGCGTTATGGGGGTATTAGTGGCCCTTGCCATAGGCGATGAACGAAGAATTATACTTCGGCTTCAAAACGTCTATCAAAATCTGCTCCAAGTCGAAAACGTCTTTTGCGTCCGGGATTTCGATGTACCGTGCTTCGTCAAACTTCTTTCGCTTAGCGCTTACCGGGTCAATTCCTTCTTTCCATTTGCGGCCACGTCCCCTGCTTGAATGCCTGAAATGTTCAATGATCCGAAATCGGATGTCCCGGCTGAATCCGACGTACACGATTTCGCCTTCATGCAGCAAAAAATAGACACCGCATATCGGGTCTTCTTCCTCCGGTATCGACATGCATTTGAGATTGCCAACAATGTCGGCAATTAGTTGGCGATTGATTGATTTCACGATACCGCAACCTCCATTGTTGTGATTCTCTGTCCGCAATATCTGCATTCTCTTCGCCGTCCAATGTCGCCATCGTGCGGCTTTGTTTTGCAGACGCGTAAATCTCGGCAACCGCAATTAGGGCAAGCAATTCCTCTTTGCGACGCCGCTTCCATTCGCATCGTCTCTGCCGCCATTTCGCCCAAGGTTTGCACGGGGATTTCCTTTCGTTCCATCTTGCCCCCTACATCGCGGCCAACGGGACGTATTGGATCTCGTTCGGCACCCCGCCCGGCGACATTGTAGCGCGGATGAACTCGCCCGCCGCAGTCCCGAGGTATCCGGCGTCGAGCCAGTGGTTCTCCCGTCTCAGTTGCTCCCACTTGATCGCCGCCCGCTGGCCTTCCTTCCATACGTCTATCTGTCTCTCCGCTGTGACGTGATTCGACCAGTCGGCGTGTTCGGCAACATCGGCGACGGCGTACAACCGGATTGCTCCCGGTTCCTCTGCCGTCAGTTTCAGCCGGCTATGGAACTCCGCTTTCCATGCGTCGGCGTCAACGTGCATCAGGTAGACACCGTGTGCCCGCTGCCAGTTGGCGTGCATCCCCTTCCCGATGTACCGCACCGTGTCGCTCTTGAGCCGCGGGGCGTTGTACCGCCCGTTGCCGCCGTAGACACCTTCACCATTGCCCTTCGTTGGTCGATAGGTCTGGTGCCCGGCAGCCTTGCAAAACGCATACACCGCCGCCTGGTGCTCGGCATAGCCAGAATCAATCCACACCGCCGACGGCTTCCACGGCTTGCCGCCCACGTCTCTCCAGCCAGCATCCCAATATCTTTTGAGTGTTTCCAGGGCTGCAATCAGTGAGCGAGTGGTCCCTAGTGTTGCGTAGTCCGTATTTTGCAAGCCGTAGTCGATAACCACGTCGGAACCGTCAACGAGAATCGCGTGTGCTGACCAATGGAGACGCCGCTTGCCCGTGTCCACTCCGACCGCGATCCCGATGCACTCGGCTGGCACAACGCCTTTCTTCGTCTCGTGCTGTCGCCTCGCAACCTCATCCGGCTCCAGGTGCGTCAGGTCGATGTCGGGCGGCTCGTATGGGATAGCCCACACAAACTGACGGGCGGCCCGCTCTGCTGAATCCTGATTGACGGCACGGGCCGTATTCCACTCGTCCTGAGCAAGCCGGCCCGTGCTAACAAAAGGATTGTCGAATCCACTCCATCGCAGGCCGAACGTCTCCGTCCGAGGCTCCGGTCCCACTACGGCGCCGTCGGCAGTCACCTCTTGCCCGCGATGGACAAGCACAGTCTTGGAGAGCATTTCTTTCCGCCGATCGTCCCCGAATATCTCACCGCACGACGGACACGCCCAACCGGCCGCCTCGCGAGCCGTGAACTCGTCTGCGGCTTCCGACCAGCCGACTAAATGCGAACGCTCCCACGTCGCCCAGACGCCGCAAAACGGGCATGGATGATGGAGCCGTGAATCGGTACCGTCCTTGGTGATCGTCTCCCAGATGCGGCCGTGGGGGACCGAAACCGTGCATTCCATCAAAATCTGCCGGCCGAAGTCGCGGAAGGCGTTGGTGCGGGCTTCCATCTGTCGGATAGGATCGGCTTCCCTGCTAACTTCCCCGGCGGTATCGTACTTGTCAATCTCCGTCATCACGAGGTTTCGCGTCGTTGGTCCGGCAAGGCCGGCGTCTCCCTGGCCAGCCGACATGAATTTGAGCGATGAACCGCAAACGAACCGGACGCTATCCTTGATCGTCCCGCCCTTCGATCCGGCCCCCGAGGTGCGAAGCTGATCTGGGAAACTCGACTGGATGCAAGGCAAGAAATCGCTTTCCCATTTGAATTGAGCGAGTCTCATATCGGGGATACCGACGAATACGGTTTCCCGAAGTTCAAACAACGTGTACAGCGTGGGGATGACGAACCCCAAGAGGCTCTTGCCGTTCTGGCCAGGCCCGGTCACCGCATACCGCTGCCAGCGCCTCGACTGCAGAGCCTCAAACCACGGGCGGCTTACCGGGTGGCGACTGTGACGATACGGCCGGCCCGCATACGGCCCCGTCGGGAGGCGGATTTTGGCTTCCGTCCACTCGACCAACGACAGCGGAAGCTGCGGGCGCAGCAAGTTCCGCAGTCCGATCAGGCTCTCCCGTTCCGTTGCTGTCGATGGATTGCCCAGTAACACTTTCGATGGCCCTTGTAAACCGTTCGATCGTCTCCCGCCAGTCGTCGGCCGTGCCGTTCCCGTGTGCCCTGATTTGCCGCTCGGCAAATTCCCTGACCGGAGCGAACGCCGCCATCGCCACGCGATTGAACAATTCGACGGAAATCAGGTGCTTCTGGCGTTCCGCAAGCTCCCACTCCAGCATCCTCGCCCGGGCCTCTCGTTGCCTCTCCAGTGCTGGAGAATTTGCAGACGAGAATCCAGCCGGGTCCCCGGTTGCAACCTCCGCAAGCCATTCCGTATACGCCCTGACAGTTGCCGAACCGAGTAGAGACCACGGCGAGCCACGCTGAGACAGTTTGCGTTTTTCGGCTGGCAGAAGTCGCGGCAAAATTTGCAGACGAATAAAATCATCGTCCTTTGAAAGCAAATTCGCAGCGTCAGATTTTGAAAACCAAATCTCTGCCACACGTCTGTTATTCCGTTCTCAAAATTCACTCATCGTTTGCGCGAAAATGCCGAGCTGGGGGGCGGGAAACT
>Ga0209079_10000072_pt1 | contig 47061 bp, 69 predicted proteins | sample PPLLaktember2015_2_FD_187259 | JGI IMG/M metagenome (GOLD analysis project Ga0209079, IMG submission 187259) | Freshwater sediment microbial communities from Prairie Pothole Lake near Jamestown, North Dakota, USA - PPLs Lake P7 Core (6) Depth... | ecosystem: Environmental > Aquatic > Freshwater... | reverse complement strand
GAGGGCGGGGTCGGGGTCGAGGTCGTGGGCGTGGTCGAGGTCGAGGTCGAGGGTGGGGTCGAGGGCGTATTGAATACATGCCGCCGTGCAGAATAACAGGAGGATGATATGAAGTGCCCAAAATGCGGAAGTGAAAATGTAAAATCAGCATCAACAGCATATGCCTTTATTCGAGATGACTCCTGGCATAGTTGGTGCCTCGCCTGTGGTTATTCTTGGACTCCACATCAACAATTCGAGAACGACCGCCTTCACGTTATCGAGCAGGAGCATAGCTTATGCGCGGAAGCGATTCAGGGATTCCGAGAAGAGCTTATGGATGAAAAGGTATCAAGGATTAAGTATCAGGATATTGTCTATCAATTATGTAACATTATTGATGTATATTCTGGCAGATCAGTAGCAAAAGGGCAAGGATGCACTATTGATGAAGTTGTTAAAGATATACAAAATCTTATAAAAGAGAATGACCGCCTTCAATACCAGCTTACCGCTGCGGTGGAAAATCACAGTAAGCAATGCGCAGAGACACTTGCGCTGCAGATGGAGAACAATCGGCTGCAAGCAGAACTGAAAAATTCCCTGGCGGACAAAATGGAGTTGCAAGAGTGGGTCGTGCAATATAAATCAAGACATAACTTATAAACCGGCATCATACGATGCAGTCCCGGAACCCGTAGCCGGATAAATTAACTGATTGAACTCAGGAGGTTCATATCCTAAGAAAATTCAGCTGTTTAGGGTCAACCACATTTTGTCAACCCGCTCTGTACGGGCAGGGCGGGATTTAAAGGGGGTAGGTATGATAAAGATGGTAAAAAAGAATTGGAAGTCTGTTTTACTGACGCTCTTAGTTATGATCACGTTGCAGGCCAACTATAGATTTGATAATTGGATAGTTGAATCTCTGGTTGGTTTACTTTGCTATTGGTGGATCTGGATTCTTTGGTTAGGATACGTAACTAATAAGTCGAACGATAGTAGATCGAGGCTATAATGACCACCTGGCAATGCGCCGGCTACGGAAAGCGGAAATCGATCAGCTTCGGGAACTTAAGAGTATCCTGACGCATTTCGACGCAAGGCGTGGCGAGTGGGTATGCAGGCCGGTGCTTGTTCCAAGGGCGGACATCAAAGAGGGGGAATGACATGGCAATGACTGGATCAACAATAATATATGAAGGGGATGAAGAACACATTAAGGTTAGTGGATATACTAGTGGATCTATGGTGAAAATCGGTGAGGAGAGATTTAATCGCCCATCATCTCACGTTTACATCCACTTCCACGACCTCGCGCAGATGGTAACCATCGCCAAGGAAATCCAGCGGCAGGCGGAAGAGCTGATGAAGGAACAAAACCAAACACCCGAACAATCAATAAACCAACAAGGAGAATAAGATGGAAAATGAAAATGAAGTAATCGATCCGGAAGTTATGGAACAAACTGCAATCGAGAAATCATCCCCGAGAATTCCGGTATCGATAGATGAATTATCGAATATGCCGGATGAGCGGGGGGTGAAAGTCATTGAAGCGCGGAGAAACATTATTGATAATCTGCGGCGTGCGTCAATCATGTTGACGAGTCCATCGGATTGGCTCTTATTTAGGAACCGCGAGGGAGCTGTGACGGCATACTGTCAGGACACCGGATGTAAGAGGTTTTGGCAATTATGGGGGATTGAAATTAACCCGAAGGGAACGTTTGAGAAAATCACTGATGAGAAAACCGGAGATTTTGCATACCGATGCGTTGCCGATGGCGGCTGTAAAGTAACCGGCTTGTATGTCTATGACATCGAGGGCATACGATATAGCACAGAGGATTTCTGCAAATACGTGGAACCTGACATTAAGAAAGAAATGTTCGTTCGCTTGGCGGCTACCGCAAATCGTGACGGAAATATCATTCGGACGTTAACGGGAATGAAATCCGTTGCTTTGGAATTGCTCGATGAAGTATGGAAAGGAACCGGTAAAACGTCCAATCTGTGCAGCAAGGGTAAGGGATACGGAACTCAGTCCGAACGTAGGGGGGCGATAGCACATGAAGGCGATAAGACTGACGATCAAGGTCCGATCTGCCCTAAGTGCAGCTCAAAAATGACGTACTATGCGGCAAAAGACAAAGATGGCAAGCACTATGGCGCGTTTTGGGGATGTTCTCAATGGAAGGCTACAGGATGCAAAGGGTCAGTCCAGGATTCCGACTACCAGCAGACTAAACGAGATCTTGCGCAACTCGATGCTCAGGACGCTAAACAGGCTGGTGCATTATGAACGCCGAGTTGAATAATCAAGAAATGTCCGCGATTCAAATATCGGCAAGCATCGGCAAGGCATGGGAAGACTATATCATCCACGAAAACTCATCTTCCCCGAGCAAGCGACAATGCACCTATGCCAGCAGTTACGAATTATGTGACCGCAAGATGGTCCTCTATATGACTGAGGGTGACAAGGTATTGCCGTTTCCCACTGAAGTCCTTGCCAAGTTTCACCGGGGAAATGATCGAGAACGAAACATGATCGTGGATCTTACCAGAGTGGGGCAGTTCGCAAACCCGCAGTTCAATGTCGTCGGCCAGCAGGAACGATTTGAATTGAAGGACCATAAGGGCAGAACTGCCATTGTCGGAAAGGTGGATCTTCGCCTTGATTACGGCTACAGGATGCCTAAGATCCCGGTTGAGTGTAAGGATTGGCACTCAAACCTTACGGATCGCATCAGGAATTTCGATGATGTTTTCGAGAATCAATGGACTCGCAAGGGCGCATATCAATTGCTTTGCTACCTGTTTGCTTCCGGGGAAAAGAACGGGATACTACTTCTTCCCGGATCCGGATTTCCGAAACTCATCCCGGTTGAACTCTACCCATACCTGGATAAGGTTGAGGAATTCCTTCAAAAAGCTGAAAGAGCGCTTGACCACAAGGAGGCGGGAACTCTGCCGGATTTCATTCAGGACGCGGACGAATGCAAGCGGTGTTCTTTCTACGGCTCTGTTTGCAATCCTCCAACTATGTCCGGAGAAGGGGTAATGGTTATCACCGACCCTGAAGTTGAGCAGATGCTAGAACGCCGGGAAGAGCTTGCCGAAGCATCCAAAGAGTACAAGAAGATCGATGATAAAATCAAATCAAGGTTTAGGGAACTGGAATATGGAATCGCCGGCAAATTTCTTCTTCATGGATCATGGGGTAAGAATACTGTTTATGAAATCCCGGATGAGATAAAAGTGAAGTACATGAAAACAGGTGATTCCAAGGATTCGGAACCTCAAGGAAAGTTTACGTTAAAAATTACCAAGCTGTAGTTTTCCTCCCCACAAGCGGCCCGGCGCTATTTCCCCGTCCTCCGGGTTAAGGGACGGGCTTCGGGGTGAATGATGGCGGCGCTGACAATCACGGTATGGGGGCATGTGCCGGGAAAGAAGAACTCCTACGGTTACAGCAGCAGAACAGGACGGCGATTTGTCGATCCGGTCATGAAGCGTCAAATCAATGACATTATTATTCAGATCGGCAGTCAAGCCGGGAACATCGCCCCGTTTGACAATCCTGCTATCTCATACAAGCTGGTCTGCCGGGATGCACGAGGCGACCGTGACAATAAGATCACCACGCTTCAGGATTGCCTGGTTAAAGCGGGAGTGCTGGTAAACGATAACATCGCTCATCTAAACGGGCCAGAGTACAGGTACCCGGTAAAAATCAGTCCAACGGAACACGCGATAATCCGCATAGCGGGGGAGCAACAATGATCGCTCTTTGGCCGCGATGTTCATGCGGGAAAAATGAATGGTTTACCGGAGATAAGTACCTGGCGCTAATACGCCGGGTAGAAGCCGCCGGCTGGCGGTGGAAGGCAGTTGAAGGGAAACGCATTAAATGGATTTGCAAAGAATGTAGGGGGAAATAAAATCATGAAATACTATTGCATCGATAATGACGAAACGGTGGAAGACGCACAGGAAATCCCTGAAAAATTAATCGATTCGGATGATGGCGGACATACTATGTTTACCGCGGACGAGGTGGCACATCTGGACTACAAAGACTCAGGTGGGGATTTGAATGATCCTGATAGCTGGCCGCGTACTTATGTCCTTGTCGGAGATGATGGCGTAGAGTCAAAATGGTCGGTCAGTCTGGATTATTCACCGGATTTCTATGCAGTAAAGGTGAAATCATGAGCGGGGGATACTTTGATTATAACCAGTATCGGATAGACGATATTATTGACCAGATCGAACGGGCGATTAACGCCAACAAAGAGACATATGATTTATCTGCGAAGACCATCCGAGAATTCCGGAAAGCAATCCGCATATTGCGAAAGGGCGCTGTCTATGCCCAAAGAATTGACTGGCTGATTTCCGGCGACGACGGGGAAGAGACGTTCCATGAACGGCTAAAGAAAGATTTGGAGGGATTATGAAAAAGACTGAGTTGAAACCATGTCCGTTCAAACACAAGAAGCAATCCTTGGAATTTTTTTACATGCGAACGTATATACGGGTCCATTGTTCTGCGTGTGGCACACTCGGCCCGTATGCCAAGACAAAACAATGGGCAATCCGAAAATGGAATGCAAGGAGTGTGAACCATGATTCATAGCTATAGCAATATCTACAATTTAGGACATGCAGCAATAGCAGACTTATTCAAAGGGCCGGTTATTGTTGAGGAAAAGATCGACGGTAGTCAAATTTCTTTTGGAATAATCAACGGAGAACTGCAAGCCCGTTCTAAGGGAGCTGTTTTAAATATCATCGCTCCTGACAAAATGTTTGCAAAAGGAATCGAAGTAATCAAATCCATCGAGAACAAATTGAAGGAAATGGTTATCTTCAGGGGTGAATATTTAGCGAAACCTAAACATAACACCCTTTGCTATGATCGGGTGCCACAGAATAACATAATAATTTTCGATATTGAGATTGGCGGGGGACAGATGTATATCACGCCTCAAGAGAAAAAAGCGCTGGCCGCCAGTCTCGGATTTGAGTGTGTTCCAGAACTCTATCACGGCATGGTTACTGATCCGCAACAGTTACGTAAAATGCTCCAGATTCAATCCTGTCTCGGTGGGCAAAAAGTTGAGGGAGTGGTGATTAAACCGGAAGCATACGACCTCTACGGTCGGGATAAAAAAGTTCTAATGGGTAAGTTTGTTTCCGAGGAATTCAAGGAGATCCACAGCAATACTTGGCAGGACGAACACGGCACGAAGTCGAGCAACGATATAATCCAGAACCTTACCTCTCAACTTGCGACACCCGCCAGATGGAATAAAGCGGTTATCCACCTCAAAGAGAGGGGTGCGATAGAAGATTCGCTTCGAGATATCGGTAGGCTCATTCCGGAAGTGCCAGCGGACATCGAGAAAGAATGTGAAGAGCTGATTAAAGAACAGCTTTACAAGTGGGCATGGCCACAACTTAAACGGTCTTGCGTTCGGGGGTTGCCGGAATGGTATAAAAACGAACTCATGAAAAAACAGTTTGAGGATCAGGAGAAAGCGGAAGATGAAACTGTATCTGATTAAAATTAAACACATGGAATTGAATCATAACTCATTATTATCAACACTTAGAACGGAAGGTTATGTTCCCATAATATATGCGTTTCGTAGAAAAAAAGAAGCCCGAGATTATATTGACAAATATTTGTTCACCGATATCAAATATGAAATCCTAACCGTAAACGTTGAACCATGAAGCGCCTGCTCATCCTGCTCTATCACCGGATCATGAGGCATAGCGCCGTGGGATGGTGTCCCCATTGCAAACACAGAATCTATGAGCTTCACGCAGACCACTATATGCACTGCCGGGAATATCGCAAATTCATGGCGAAAAGGTTTTTATTTTGAGTAATTTTATGCTAAACTGTCCCCATTCCCGGATTGCAACCGGGGATTGCTTTACACCGGAAAGGCTCGGTAACTATCGAGCCGGGCCTATTCCTTCTCGATAGGGTGTGTCATGACTGAAAATCTACACAAAAATACGTCAGAAGAGCTTGCTGAAATAGGCGAAATGCTTACCCAATTGGTCCGTCTATCCTGGGATAACAAACTCACCGATATCCTGCTCGCTGCCAAAGATCGTGTTAATAAACTGAAAGCTGAATATGGACGATTCCAAAGATAGAGGATTTGTCCACCTTGCCCGTAAATTTTGGGACAATGAAATATTGAAAGAAAAGGGCAGGCCATTTTCGAAACGTGAGGCATGGTTATACATATTTTCGAACCTTGCGAATGGCATAGATCGGAACGGAATACCGCGTGGACAATTCGAAGCAAGCTACCGTTTTTTGTCCAAAAAATTCCTCTGGAGTCTGAACAAAACATACCGATTTATACAGGAATTAATCGACCAAAAAATGCTTAGTCGAAATCCAATTTCAATAGAACACCAAATAGAACGCTTTGTAGAACGCTTTACTGTATGTGAATACAGTACTTACAATCCCATCCAGAACACAAGTCAGAACACCAAACAGAACATATATAAAGAAAGAATAAAGAAAGATATAAATAATAATATAAATACTAATGCAAAAACGATCATAAAAATCCCACTGAAAGATGGAACGGAGTATTACCTAACCGAGGATCATTTGAAGCAGTATCAGGAGTCGTATCCCGGTATGGATATTGAAGAGCAATTTCGATTATACAAGGGTTGGGCGATAAGCAATCCTGAGAAGAGGAAAACCAGGAGTGGGATTCTCAAGAGTGTGAATTTCTGGATTTCAGGGAATTACGAAAAGAACAAGGCTCAGGCGTCACTAAAATTATTTACTAATTCATTCGGGGAAAAGAAGTGATCGATAAAGTAATGCCCTACAGTTTGGACGCGGAACGCGCTGTACTCGGTAGCATACTCCTCGATGAGAGATATTTTTATATTGCGAATGCTGGGATTGAAGCGAATGAATTTTACATGGAATGTCACCGGGTAATATTTCGGGCAATGAATCAGACCAAGGCAAGCGGAATAGCTATTGATTTGGTGACTCTTGCGGAAGAACTCCGGCGGGCTGGAGAACTGGAACAATCCGGGGGCATAGCGTACTTGTCTGAATTGACTTCCGGTCTGCCCCGCACGGTAAACGTGGAATATTACGCCAGGATTGTCAGAGAGAAATCCAAATTACGCGAAGGCATCCGTATCGGCAATGAGCTTATGGGAAAATGCTATGCCGATGAATTACCGGCAGATGAAATTATCGAAGAGTATCAGTCGCAAATCAGAAAACTGGTAAGCACGACCGAAAAAGGGTTTCATACCGGGGCATCTGCCGTCAATGACACCTATAATTTGATCCAAAACCGATATGAGAACAAGCGGACTATGACGGGAATAGGGTCCGGATTATCCGATTTGGATAGATTGACTACGGGGTTTCAGAGAGGCGATTTAATTATAATTGCTGCAAAGACAGGACTTGGAAAAACAGCATTGGCTCTTAACATTGCATCAAACACGATGATCCGAGAACGGTCCAAAGTTCTGATTTTTAGTTTGGAAATGACAAGGGAGCAACTCGGTACCAGGATGATATCCAGTGAAACCGGGATAGACTCGTATGCGTTGAGGACCGGGTACATAGCGGCGGATAAATGGACTGTTATAGCGGGGATAGCAGCAGAAATCAGTCAATGCAATTTCTGGATTCATGACAAGTCAATTTCGCTGGCAGAACTTGATTCCCGGGCGCGACAGACGGTGGATGAAAACGGGAAACTGGATCTTGTGATCGTCGATTATCTGCAATTGGTACATGGATCTAAACGGGCGGAGAATCGAACTCAGGAAGTGACGGAAATATCACGCGGACTGAAAGCCATTGCAACAGATTTGGACGTACCAGTTATTGCCTTGAGTCAGTTAAACTCGGAAGGCGAAGTCCGGGAGTCCCGGGCGATAGAACAGGATGCATCTTTGGTTCTGATAATCGAAATGGATAAGGATAGTTTGAGGAAAAATGATCTGGTAGAAGCTGTAATTAATATCAATAAAAACCGGAATGGTCCATTGGGAAGTATCAATGTGCAATATCGGAAGGCTGTAACTCGTTTTGAACAAGGAACATCAACGGAGGGGAAATGAAAATGTACGCCTGTAAATGCGGGACAGTGTACGTTAATAAAAACAACAGATTATGTTACGACTCGATACCATGCGATTATTGCCTACGGTGCGGGGAAAAGCTGCCGAAGCATCCGGAATATGAGGATGGGTATTACATCGTCGAGCAAGGGCAGACAAGGACAATTTGCGAAAAGTGGGGCTCATTCTGGTATTTTACTGCTTGTAGGGAGCACGCAAACGCTTCCGGGCATATATCACCAGAACCGGAATGGACGATAATCCGCAAGATAGACATGGAGGATTGAAATGAACTGCAAAGACATAATTAAGGCGTATCTGATAAACCACAGCTACGACGGGTTGTATGACGGATATTGTTGGTGCACACTTGATGATCTGATACCGTGTGGTTATTGTTTCGATAAGTGCCTGCCGGGTATTTCCCGACATGTGCGTCAGGATGGGGAATGGATAGACATAGTTGGTCCAGCTCCCGAGAAGCCCCTGCCGACGATAGAGGAAATGTCGGGCAGCATACCGGGAATCGGCGGAACGGTGGAGGATGAAATTGAATGAAAGTTAAGTATGGAATGGGAAAGACAGAATATGGACCTGGTGTAGCTATTGAATTATCGGGCGTTGAGGTAGCTATTGCTATCGATGCTTACTTGGTGGCTCACAGAATATATGTAAGAGGGCCGCGAACAATTACTGTTAATTCTGAATTATGCAAGTGTGGGAAAGTATATGTTGATCCCATCGGATATGTAATTACAAAAGGCAAGAAAATATCAGGAAGGGGGCCGGGAGAATGACTAAAACGGAAATCTACAAAGAACTTGGCAAGGTCCGGAGGATTATAAAAAAATCCTCATCGGATGAGGGAATTAAAATGATTACTTTAATTATCGCAGGTAATCAGATACATACTAATATTAGCGGCATTACTTACGGCGAAGCAGTTGCAGCGATTGAGTATGTTAAATATCGATTATTGGCACAGCAGGAAGATAAAATATGAAATACGTCATGTTGCCGCGAAATAAAAAGGGCTGTCCAGCGCCTACTCATCCTAATCCGCCGATAACGTGCGCTACCTGCCAATGCATCCGCGTACACGCGTACGTCGGAACGGGGGAAATAGAACGGCGTGACGTGGTATTCCATGTTTATGGTTCAGGCGGTTTGATCGATAATAAATTGGTGTCCGGTGTCCAGGTAGGCGAGATTTACCAGTGCCGGGAATGTGGCACTATGAGGATGTTTGGGAGTTCAGATCGATTGTTCATAAACGCCTCTAAAGGCTATGAGCCGAAACGGAAGTATAAGGCGAAAGGAAACAATGAAAATTACGCCAGGTAGGGCAATTAGGTTACATTGCGTCGATTGCATGGGCGGGGAGCATCTTGTCAGGGATTGTCAGGGCGATACTTTGGCCGACGGTTCGTGTCTATTTTTCAAGTATCGGACAGGTTCAGGGCGGCCTAGTGTTAAGACAATCCGGAAATATTGCGTGGTATGCATGGGCGGAAGTGAAAAGCTGGTCCGGGAGTGTAAATCGGGCGGGTGTTACCTGCATAAATACCGATTTGGGAAAAATGAGGCATACCGTAGGGATTCCAGACCGAATAATTTACCGGCAAAGTCTCAGGGTATGGATAATTTCGATTTTTAAGGCACGATCGGCAGCTAAAGATACATCGGCAGGCCCTACAGGTCTGAAACCGCGAACCCCGGCTTTTAAGGGCCGGGTACGTGCGAGACGGTTTCGATGATTTATTCCTGATTTCGCTTCCTGGCCCTTACCATTTTCCACCGTTTAATTGCGTTTTTCCGGTTTGCTATGCTTTTCCGTTCTGATTTCCGGGATCCACCGCGCCTTCCCAGTTCGCCAGCGATGGATTCATAGGGTATTTCCGCGTTGCATGTCGGGCATTTCATATGGTTTCCTCAATTTGGTAATACATCTGATTTGACTGTTAGGGAGTATATCTCTGCTATATATACAAGCCCTGATTCATCTTCCGCAATTACTGCCGTATCTTTATTCCGCGCCATGAATGCATTAGCTTCATGATAATTTTGTGCTATATGGGAAACTCGGAATATTTTTCCCATAGATTTACAATATATCTTTACTCCATTCGATGTTTTCATGTGGTTTCCTCCTTGCAATCTACGCATAAGAGCTGTATTGAGCTGATGGTGCGATACATTGGCAGGATAACGTCTCGGCTGGACAAACAATGCGGGCAAGTTATCCGACAATGTTTTACACCCTGACTATCCACTATGCATTCAATCCCGCCTATTGGATTTATTGAGTAGTTACGCACTAAGCGCATGTGATTAGTTTTCATGGTTTATTCTCCGTCGCACTCAAGCGAATTGATGAACCATTCAGCGTCCTCGGGAGTGCAATCTACTCCACTTCCTACAAGAACGCTGATTTTCTCGTCAAAATCGGAGAAATCGTGTTCAAGTTCCCGTTCTGTATCGCGCATCAAATCCCATATATCGGACTTCATGGCGATCATTTGATTAATTCGATTGGCGATTACTGATTTCTGTTTTTTGGTAAGTTTAATCATGGTTTAACCTCCAAATGCATATGCGACTACACATGCGCATATGCCGGTTATGATTAAGCAGGTAAAGCCGATAACGGCTTCGAGGGTTTCACGAGTTTGGTTGGTCATTTCTCAACTCCGAATTCCGCTAAGTTCATTCGAACTGCTTGTTTAACCATGTAGCCTAGGTTAAAATCAGCATCGTTAATTGAGGCGTTATATCTGCAATAAGCATAATAAGCTTCCGCATAGCGGGCTTTTTCCTTATTCCGCAAAGAGTGAATATAACGGTGAACATCATTCCAATTATTATTAGATAAGCTATCCATTAGTGTCTTACCTTTCCACCCGCTCAAGGATGCCCCAAGAGCAGGCTTTTGGTTGGTTTAATACTTCCCTTCGGCACTCGGTTAGGCAGGCTAGGCAGGGATTAAGCTATGCTGATAGCACATCTAATCGCATTACTGGAGTATAGAGGTTATGCTCCAGTTGCAGGATTATCCTGTAGTTCTGGATGCTTCCGGATCTTTTCCCGCCGCATCCCGGGCAAATGGTGGTAAGCCCGGCATGATAACTGCGTAATATTTCAAGTACTTGGTATTTATACATGTTCGTTTCCTCCCCCGGGCTTAATTGCCCTTGTGTGCACTAACACTCTCGATCCATATCGCAGTGATCCCGCATTGCTGCAAGCCCTTTGCAATCTGCATCGATACGGCTATTGTGCCAGTATTGTGGTATTTGATTTTGTTTTTATCCAGCCAGTAGATTCTCATTTTTTTTGCCTTTCCTTTGCGTCCATGCCCTTATACATAGCAATCGGCATGCCAAGCACTCGGCAATATACAGCGATATCCCGTAAGTGTATGATAATGCATGTAATATAGTTGCGATTATTTTTGAGGATCGAGCGGATTATCCGGCAAGCTACTCAATGCCGGGTAAAATACAGGTCAAAGTAGGCCAATTCGTGCAATCCTTGCACACTCAAATACTGTAATATCACGCTATAATCAACATTATCAACATGATAGCAAAATACTTAAAAACAGCGCATTTATTGCACAGTAGGCCCTGTTATCCGTAAGTGTAATCATCTCAATACTTACATAGCGCAATTATTGCATACATGGAAACAAAGCTATTGGTCCCTGAAAATAAAATCGTACAATAATGTATTTTCACCCCTTGACAAACTCCCGAAAATCGGTAGCATTAAAGGAATCCCTCATTGGTCGTCATAGATTCTCAGTATTTCGTACTGTACCGATAACTACCATGTGAAGGAAAGCCAATGGGAAGACGTTTAAATCACGCACTCCTGAATGACAGGAAAAAATATTGTCGCGATTTAGTCCATAGCAGAATTGATGCACGTGATTCCGCTTTAGTATGGCAATTCCCATTCGGGAAATATCGCGGTCAACATATTGCTGATATCCCTACTCAATATCTATCTTCCATCCGGAAATATGTCCGTAGTCTTTATATTCTTGCCCATATCTCCGATGAGCTTGAGCGCAGAGCTAGGCTCATTATCCCAGGTAATTAATAATTTCACTTGACACGCCACAGGTAATGTGCATAATTTGTACATGCCATATACATTTTTTGTACATCTTAATTATAGCAAGCGTATATGTAATCACATCGTAATTACAGTAATAGGTAGATCATGAGCGCGCAACTTGCTGATATCATTGAGGATACGGCACCAGAAGTTAAAGCGTATTATGAAATTTCAGAAACCGATGCAACGAGTATAAAAAAAGCTAAGGTGCTGGAATTGTACTCGGAATCAGGAGATGTTACAGGCTCTTGTGCTGGTGTTGGCATACACAAGGTTACATGGTATCGCTGGCGTGATAACGATGAGGATTTCGCGGCAGGCATTGAGCTTGCACGGCAGCACCTTGCAAGTTGCTTGGAGCGTGAGGCAATACGCCGGGCCCTCAACAAGTCTGATGTACTCCTAATATTCCTTCTAAAAGGTTTAAATCCAACGGTTTACCACGATAGAGTAAGTGTAGATAATACGCATCAACTCAAGCAACACGATCCTGGCCGTAGCAGGCTTAGCGATAAGGATATCGATGCCTTAATCGCGCAAGCGGAATCGCTCAAGCATGCACGTAAGGCCGGTAAGGATGATACGCCAGCTGATTGCACTGTACCATTACAGATTACAGGGTAGGTTCTGATAAGTATAATTATGTCTTGTAACACTATGTAAACTGAGTCTTGACAAGTTGTTGTATTATATGATATTATCGTTTCCGTAAAGTTAACCGGAAAGGATAATATGAACAAAAATAAAGTGGAAACACAACATATAGTGGTTATGTACACTGAAAAGCATCTTACAGGGCAACAAATAGGCGATATGATCGGCATGTCACGTGCTGGCGTAATGAAGCGTTTACGGAAAGCCGGTATCAAGGCGGATCAAGGTGAGCATGTTACATGTATTTGTGATTATTGCGGTTCTGAGTGCTCTACGACACGCGCTAGGTGGCGAAGAACGGCAAGGCAATACTGCGGCGAACAGTGCTATTACAAGTCCCGTGAGAATCCTGCTTATCTACCTTGGCGTCAAGGGCAAAACATTGCGAGACAGATAGTTAACCACTATTTCAAACTGCAATCCCATCATGTTGTTCACCATATTGATGGAGATAACACTAACAACAAACTGAGTAACTTGATGGTGTTTGAGAGTCAATCGGACCATATGACCTATCATCATGGGATTCATACAGTTACGCCGATATGGATGATGCAGTAAGCATGCTTAGCTCCCCGTACCGGGCGGGGGCATGAGGAGATTTTGATGGGATTCATGGGGTGTATGTATACAGTTATTAATGACAATCAACCTTATAGGTGGACAAATGAAATTCATTGAACTACACGAAGCTGGTTCATCGGGAGTGATAATCATTCCGACAGATGAAATTCAGGAGATATACTGCAATGGGGAAAATGAGATAACGCTGGTATACACAAAGAGTCGAGAGCTTCCGATTCATGTGATAGATGATAGGGAAGTTATTGTAAGGGCGTTGAACATAGTATGATTGCACCAGAGCATGCGTTAAAGCCTGAAGAGTTGATAGCGATGCTGCCGATGTTGAGGGGGCTGCGTGAGGCGAGGAATTACAGGAAGATAGAGACGTACTATCCTGAAGAGGGGCCGTTGAGGCGGGAGTTATACAAGAAGCACATGATGTTTTTTGAGGCGGGGCGGGAGTATCGGGAGCGGCTGTTAATCGCAGCGAATCGGGTGGGAAAAACGATGGGGGTGGGGGCGTACGAGAGCACGTTGCATTTGACGGGCAGGTATCCTGAGTGGTGGGTGGGGCGGCGGTATGACAGGCCGGTTAGGTGGCTGGCGAGTGGGGACACGAACACGACGGTGCGGGACATTATACAGAACAAGTTATTTGGTCCGCCGAATGATGTAGGGAGTGGGATGATCCCGAAGGAATGCATAGTGGGAGAGCCGAGTTCGAAGGCGGGGTTAAAGGATGCGTATGAGAGTGCGCGGATAAGGCACGCAAGTGGTGGGATAAGCCATCTGGTGCTTAGGAGTTATGAGCAGGGGCGGAAGGCGTTTCAGGGGACGGAGTTGGATGGGGCGTGGGAAGATGAAGAACCGCCGATAGAGATACACACAGAGAATCTGATGCGAACAATGACGACGGAAGGGATGGTATTGGACACGTTCACGCCGTTAAGTGGATTAACGGAAGTGGTATTGTCGTTCATGCCTGGGGGGCGGCAGCCGGAGGAGATGGGGAGCCGGTATGTGGTGACGGCAACATGGGATGATGCGCCGCATTTGACGCAGGAAGCGAAAGACGAGTTATGGCAGAGCATACCGCCGTATCAGCGGGATGCAAGGAGTAAGGGGATACCGCAGTTGGGGAGTGGGGCGATATACCCGATACCGGAGACGCAGATAGTCGAGGATGACATAAAGATCCCGGATCATTGGCCGCGAGTGTGGGCTTTGGATCATGGATGGGACAATTTTGCGTGTTTATGGGGGGCGGTGGATAGGGATTCGCAGACGTTGCACATATACGCGGGAGTGAAGATAAAGGCGGCAGAGCCGGCGATGCAGGCGCACATGGTTAAGAGCAAGGGCGACTGGATACCGGGCGTAGGGGATGCGGCGGCATTGAACATAGCGGATGGTGAGAAGATCATTAATAGTTATCGGAAGATGGGATTGAACATATCGCTGCCGGACAAGAGCGTCGAGGCTGGCATATGGGACGTATGGGAACTCATGACAGCGGGCAGGTTCAAGGTATTCAAGAGCATAAGCGGATGGTTCGATGAGTTTAGGCTATATAGGCGAGATGATAAGGGCAAGATTGTCAAGACAATGGATCATTATATGGACTGCTCACGCTACCTAGTGCGAAGCGGTTTGCATAGGGCTAAAACCAAACCTAAGCCTGTATTTCGTGAAATAAAGAAACTCTATGGAGCATGGAGTTAAGAGATGACAACGTTATATGAAGCCGACCGTGGCGATTGGGATGGTGACACGCCAGATGAAGGCGAAGACAAGAAGATGCTCGACCGCATCCGCACGCGCTATAAGTACATGGTTCATGCGTGGGAAGACATACGGGTGCAGGCGGAAAAGGACGACCGGGCATTATCGATTTCCGGACCGTGGGATGATAGTGAACGCGAACAGCGGAAAAAGGACGGGCGTCCATGCATTCATCTCGATCAGCTTTGCCAGCACATTCATGCCCTGGTTAATGAGGTCAGGAGCAATCCCGTTGCCATTAAAGTCGATCCAAGCGGGAAGGGCAGCGATGAGAATACGGCGGAATTGAGGTCAAGCCGGATTAAGCAGATTGAATATGAATCAAACGCGGTTCAGGCATATCAGGCGGCATTCGAAAGCGCGGCTAAAAGATCATTTGGAGCAGCGGGAGTTAAGATCGAGTACAAGTCATGGAATAGCAATCAGCGTGTAATTAAGGTGCGAAGATTCGCTAATGCCTATTCGGTTCTATGGGATCCGGACACGGTAGAAGCTGATTGTTCTGATATGAAGGATTGTTTCGTCCTGTCGCGCATGAGTAAGGATGAATGCGAAAGGGTTTATGGCAAGGACTCGCTTGCATCGTTTGGCGATGAGGATGTAAGCATAATTGACCAATGGACCGACGATGATAGCGTTCAGATTGCCGAGTACTGGTACACGGATTATAAGCCACGGCATCAGATAGTCTTTGCCGATGAATCCGGTGAGGAAGTCATTCATTACATGGATGAATTTCAGGGCGCTAAGATTAAAAAGGGCCGGCTTATATATAAGGATGGCGATGAAATAGCGCTCAAGTCTGAACGTAAAGTGTTTGAACCCATGATTAAGATGTGCATTACCAATGGGTTGAATGTGCTTAAACAGGAAAATGGCGAGAAATACATCGACTGGCCCGGTAAATGGATTCCACTTGGCATATGCATGGGAGAGGAAGACTTCATCAAGTCCGGCACTACCGTTAAGCGCATCATTAACAGTTACATCAGAAAAGCCCGTGATGGGCAGATGTTGTTCGATTTCTACAAATCCAATGAAGCGGAAATCATCGGCATGAGTCCTAAAGTGCCTTATGTTCTGTACGAAGGTCAGGACGAAGGGCATGAAGGGGAATGGGCGGAAGCGCATAAAGCTCCCAGGGCGGCGCTTCACGTTAAAGCCGTTACTGAAGCCAGCGGAGATCAGCTTCTTTCTTTGCCAAGGCGGGAAGTGTTTGAGCCTCCGGTTCAGGCGCTTGAAATCGGGGCAGAATCCGCACGACGCAGCATTCAAAGCGCAGTTGCCAGTTACGGATTCATCCGGCAAGACGATACGAACGTCAAAAGCGGCATCGCGCTTCAACAGTTACAAAGCCAGAATCAGTTGGGATCGGCGCATTTCATTGACAATTACAAAACCTTCATCCGACATATGGGCCGCATCATCAACGATCTGCTCGATAACGTCGAAGGCGATAAGCCAATGACTGTCGGAACGCGGGATCAGATGGATAATTACAAAACAGTCGAGATTAATAAGGAAGATAAGGAAGGAAAGGTCAATAAGTACAGCCTGTCGGACGATTCACAGCATGAAGTGACTATCTCTACCGGCCCGAGTTTCCAGAGTCAGCGCCAGGAAGCGGCAATGGTTGTCGATGTTATGGTTCAGAATATCGACAAACTTCCTATGGCCCCTGAATCGAAGAATAAAATCATGGGATTGCTTATCAAATTGAAGCAGCTTGGACCAATTGGAGACGCAATTGAAGAGATATTCAATCCCGATCCCGGCAAGGTTGATCCGGCGCAGATGCAGGCGGAAATCCAGCAGTGGATGCAGCTTGCCGATCAGTTAGGTCAGAAAATACAGCAACTTGAACAGGAATTGAAGTTCAAATCAATGGAAAATGAAGCCGATCGGAAGGTAAAACTCCAAATCGCTTCCATTCAGGCAGATGTGGAAAAGCTGAAAATCATGGCCGATACCATGAATACGCAGAATGAACTCGACAGTGAAGAAGCAATTGCCCATGAAGGCAATCAATTGCAGCGGGAAATGAAATCCGTTGACAAGGATATTGCCAAAATGAGCAAGAATTCAGGGAATAAGGAAAAGAAATAGAATTTAACTGCAAAGCCGGCGCATTCATTCCGGCTAAATGCCACTTAGGAGCTTAAAACCTATGCCCGACGAAAAAGATAATGCGGAATCGTCACCCGCAGAAAAACCGGAATCGCAGGAGCCGGTAGAAGAAAAAACCGCGAATGACGATAAAGCCGATGAAACGTCAGCATCCAATGACACCGAATCCGAACCTGAAGGTAAATCCGAAGGCAAGGATGAAAACGCTACATCCCCGGAAGATGAGAAACTGCCCGAGCCTAAAAAGGAATCGAAGGCGGAAAAGCGCATTAAGCAACTCACCGCCAAGGTGCGGACATTGGAGGAAAAGATTCATTCCATTCCGCCAGTGCCCGAAATCAAGCCTCTGATTGAACCTTCAGAGCCTAAAATTGAGTCGTATGAAACCATCGACGATTACAATAAGGCGCTTCAGGACTTCAAACAGAGATATGGTGAATACGTCAGGGAAAATACGCGACGAGAAACCGTTGAAGCCGACCGTAAGGCCAAATACGACGCTGAGACTAAAAAACTTCAGGCGGAAATAGTCAAGCGGGAAGCTAAAACCATTGCTCGAAATCCCGAATACGACAGAAACGAAGCCTATGCAACCGTAAGACCTAACCCTACTATGGACGGGTTCCTGGTTGATTCGGAAATAGGCCCGGACCTGTTATGGGAACTGCACGAAAATCCCGATGATGTTGAGCGATTACGCGAATTGCCGCCGTTCAAGATTGTGCGTGAATTGATTAAAATCGAATCGCGCATCCTGGCTCGGATAAAAGGTATAAATCCAAAGCCTAAATCGGAGATAACGCCCACTTACGTTACCGATAAGGGCGCAAATCCAATTCAACCGAAATCGTTGGAGGATTTGCTCTACAAGTAGGAGTGTAAAATGACATCAGCTTTAACTGCCACCAATTTGACCCTATTGGATTGGGCAAAACGGATGGACCCGAACGGTTCTATACCGGGAATCGTAGAATTGCTCGGACAGACGAACGAAATCCTAGAGGATGCAGTCGTTCAGGAAGGAAACCTGCCAACCGGATATTTGACAACTGTCCGCACCGGGCTTCCTACCGTTTACTGGCGCATGATTAACCAATATGTGAGCGCCAGCAAATCGACTACAGCGCAAATCACCGAACAAACCGGAATGCTCGACGCCTGGAGCGTTGTTGACCCGGTACTTGCGGATTTAAGCGGCAATTCCAAGAAATTCCGCTTAACTGAAGCCACGGCATTTCTCGAAGCAATGAATCAGGAAATGGCCGGAACGTTGTGGTACGGGAATTCCGGCACTGCGCCGGAAGAGTTCACCGGCTTCGCTCCGCGTTATAGTTCCTTGTCCGCAGGAAACGCGGATAACATCATCAGCGCCGCCGGCGCGAGTTCGAACTACTCAATCTGGCTTGTCGTTTGGGGAGATAATACGGTATTCCTCACTTTCCCCAAAGGAAGCAAAGCCGGAATCGTTCACGAAGACCTCGGAACCGAAACTGTGACGAATTCCAGCGGCCAGAAAATGAGAGCGCTGCACGATCATTGGGTATGGAAATCCGGCCTGGTGGTCAAGGATTGGCGCTATGTGGTCCGCATCTGCAATATCAATGTTGCCGACCTGATCGCAATCACTTCCGCAGCGAATCTTCGCCGGTTAATGGCTAAGGCCATTTACCGCGTCCCGAATCTGAAAGCCGGAAGAGCGGCTTTCTATATGAACCGGACAACTGCTGAATACCTGGATTTGCAGAGATATGAAGATGTGAAAACAGGCGGTCAGCTCGATTACAGCGTTGTGGACGGCAAACGCATCATGTCTTTCCGTGGCATCCCGATCCGCATAAGCGACCAACTTGTGACCGAAACCACGGCCATATCCTAAGGAGGATAATATGATTTTAGACGAATACACCAAACTTAGCGATGCCCTGGCTGTGACCGACGCAGATGCATATACGGACTATTCCTACGATACCGGGAACGTTACCCCGAAACGTGAAATAGGAACCGGCGTGCCTATGTGTCTGGTGTTTACGGTGATGGCAGCCGCAACAGGTTCAACGGATACAACGGATTTCATGGCGATAACTTCCGCTAATGCAAATCTCACTTCCCCTTTGTACCTGGCGACAAGACGCATCCCGAATGCAAGTCTTACCCTGGGTACACAGTGGGTTGTTCCTCTTCCGTCCGGCGCGACATATCGCAGATATGTTGGCGGGAAAGTTGAACTTGGAACAGGTGACACAATCACAGTCGATGTGAACCTTGTTCCATTAGCGAATGTGTCCGATCAGGCGTACTATAGTGATGCTGTTGTATTTGATGCGTGATAAGTAGCATTAGATCAATCGCTTACGGTGGGGCGTAGATAAGGATTTATTTACGCTCCATCCTAGCTTATTTAACCTTTGTGAGATAAGTCCATGTGGAAATCCCATTTTGGTGTTCCATTCGCCAATGGTTAAATATTGTCCATTATAGTAGATAATAGTATTGTTTCTTCGGTTAAGGGCTTGTTTATCATGATGAATCCATGCGCAGTTTTTTGGCTCATAGTTTCCATTATTATTAATTCTTTCGATTGTATAATTTGGAAATGGCCTATGCCCCATATCAGAAAAAAATGCTTCAAAGGAATTCAACCATTTGTCGCACATTTTTATTCCACGCCCACCGTATCTTTTAAAATCTTTAGCATTTTTATCATAACATCTTTGTTTAATGTGGCACCAAGTATTCCATTCGGGCGATTTTGTCATACCATGAATAGGTTTTCTTCCTTCGTCTCTAAGACAACCACAAGATTTAGTATGACCAGAGGTTATGTCATACAGATTCTTAATAATTTCTTTGCCGCAATCGCACAAGCAAAGAACCATTGGTTTGTAGTATTTGCTAGTTTCATCAAGACCAGTTCTCTTGATGATTGTAAGTCGTCCAAATCGTGTGTTTTCATTGAATGTTTTCATGGTTTGGATTATAACATTATGCGGCTAACATAGGAAGCATAAAATGAGAATCGTTGTTTAAATTGCAGTTAATCATGGCGGGGCGAATGGCTTGAGTAGCGGCATCGCCCCGCAGTAGTTCAATGCAATCAGGAGTTAAATCATGGCTGAGTCACCTAGTTTATCACCCAGTAGTTCAATAAGTAATTCCCCTTCAACAAGCCCTTCGGCATCAGTGTCGAATTCACCAAGTAAATCGGCATCTGCTTCGCCTTCGACAAGTCCTTCACCTTCTGTATCGACATCGCCTAGCAGTTCAGTAAGCATTTCACCTTCGAAAAGTCCTTCATCGTCCGTATCGATATCGCCATCAACATCCGTGTCGGTGTCGCCAAGTAATTCACCAAGCGCAAGCCCGTCGGCAAGTAAAAGTCCTTCTGAAAGTCCATCAAAATCCCCTTCGGGATCGCCAAGCAGAAGCGCTTCAGCAAGCCCATCGGCGTCAGCAAGCAGTTCTGTGTCGGATTCTCCATCAACGTCTCCGAGTCCGTCAGTATCGGAATCGCCGTCAAAATCCCCTTCGGCCAGTCCGTCAAGCAGTCCTTCGGCTTCGCCAAGCGGTTCGTTGAGTCCGAGCGGTAGCCCGTCGGCTTCGCCAAGCGCTGCGCCCGATCAGACGAATCTTACCGGGTATTTCGTCAGTCCGGGATATAGCCATACAATCCTGATTCGGCCTGGAGAAGAACTTCAGTACATGATCGAAGTGCCGACCGGGACCGGAGTTGCTTCAATACGTCTCGAATACACTCAGGATGGCGGACAGCGATGGAGAACAGAGAAATCCAAACTTGGAGCGGATATCAGCCATTCAACCGGATTGACCGGAACGGTAGTGCTTGAATGGGTGAAAAATGAAACTCCCAAGAATAAACTCTATCGGTGGAATGCGGTTACTTTCAATCGCGCTACCAGCGCAACCGTAACCTGGCATCTGTCAAATCATAATCCCAATCGAACAAGATTATTCGGAGACGTATGGTCAATCGTGTCCGAAGATATCCCCGTCAGCGGTACCGACGGCGACGGAGCGGGATTTGCCGGAGCAGGATCTATCTATTACTGCACCGGATCAATTTCCAATATTTACCGGAATGATGGGAACGCCACAATGCCAATTTGGAAGGCAATGTAATTAATGCCTAAATTAAGCGTATTGATTCCCGCAAGAAACGAACCTTATCTCCGGCAGACCGTTGACGATCTGTTCATCAAAGCTGCCGGAGATATTGAAGTTCTCGTTATGCTTGACGGATGGAAACCCGATCCGCCATTGGAAGATCGCAAAAACCTTCTTCAAGTGCATTGTCAGACAGCGCGGGGAATGGATTCTGCAATTAATGAATTAGCGGCACTGGCTCAAGGCGACTATCTGATGAAGGTGGACGCTCATTGTTGTTTTGACAATGAGTTCGATGCAAAGCTGTTGGATAACATCGAAGATAACTGGCTGGTAACTCCAACAAGATATAGACTTGATACAAACAAATGGGGTGCGAAAGATGAACCACTGGAATACCTTTACCTTACCTTTCCTTATAATACTGATGATCTCTACGGTGCAGGCTTTCACGGCAAAAAATGGATCGGTACCGATGGAATCGGGCAAAATATGGGTAAAAGAGAATACTACTGGATGGAAAACAACCGGAAGCACGTCAAAATCGACGATATCCATACTATTCAGGGATCCTTATGGCTAATGAGTCGTAAGCATTTCTACGATATTGACGGGAAAGACGAAGTGCACACGTTCTTCTATCAGGAACCGCAGGAGTTAACCTTCAAGACCTGGATGCGTGGTGGAAGGGTGATTGTGAACAAAAACACCTGGTACGCTCATTGGCATAAGGACGAATCCGGCGGATATGGAAGAACCAAGCGGCAGAAACACGAATCGGAACGGTTCAATACTTGGGTATGGATGAACGATAAATGGCCGAAAGCCACGCGCACAATGAGCTGGTTCGCTAATTCAAAGTTCTATCCCATCCCCAGTTGGCCGGCAACATGGAAGACTTTTGTTAAGGAAGACGGTAATTTCGCCGTATTCAATTCAAGTGGAAATGATGGGTACAAAATAAATGGGCTATAGCATTCGTCTCGACCATGTAAACCGGAAGATATGGAGCACGTTCCACGTTCATCATGGCGACACTCCCCCTATCATGGGATTTGAGGGAACGCGAGATACCCTGGCCCAGTTATTCGCCGAATTAGGATATATGAAAGGTGCGGAAATAGGCGTTCAGCGCGGGACGTACTCGCAACAATTATGCATGGCTAATCCTGAGTTGAATCTGAAATGCATTGATCCGTGGAAACCGTTTACTCATCATAATCAGGAATGGCAGAATCAGCAATTAGCGAGAGCAAGACATAGATTAAGTCCGTATAAGAATGTTGAATTTATAAGAGAATGCAGCATCGAAGCGGCTAAGAACGTCGAAGACGGAAGCCTTGATTTCGTCTATATTGACGCTCTTCATGATTTTGATAATGTCATGGCTGATATTCTCGCATGGGTTCCGAAGGTTAAAACAGGCGGGATAGTTTCCGGGCATGACTACGAGCATTATTATAGTTGCGGCGTAATTCAGGCTGTTGACGCATATGTACATGCTCACAATATCGCGCTGTATTATGTGACTCCTAAAGATCCGCCTAGAAGCTGGTTTTGGGTGAAGTGATGAAACTGTCAATTGTAATAGCGGTACTTGATAGCCACGAAATCGTCAGACGCTATTTGCTATATCTTAAAAGTTTGGACCTGCCGGACACGGTTGAAACTATCATCGTGGACGATGGCAGCAATCCGCCGATCCAAGCCCCTGAGCCACTCCGTACAACAAAATTAATGTATACCAACGATACGCGCAGCTGGACTCAGGGGCTTGCTCGAATGAAAGGCATAAAGGAATCTGTCGGGGAATACATTCTTTGCACTGATATAGACCATATCGTATCCAAAGAAGCCATCGACGCATCGCTATTGTTTCAGGATGACAAAATGATCTTTCGTCGCCGATTCGCTTATCTTGACGAAGAAGGGAAACTCATCAATGACAGAGATAGCGTCATATCTTGGGGATTGGACCCTAAAGCCATCCGGGACGACAATCTTTCCGATGGGGTGCATGGCAATACCTGGCTCATGCGTAGAACTGTATTTGATGAACTTGGCGGGTATAACCTCAACCGATGCAATTCAGGCAGCCATCTACAGGGGGAAGATAGGGAATTCAATAAGCGATACGCCCATGCATGTAGGGACGGGAAATACAAAGATCAGGTATTAGGATCGTTTGTCTATTTCTTCCCTTCAGGCCGATATCATATTGACGGGAATGATAATCCACATGGCTTGTTTCATACATTGAACCATACTAAGTGGGGAGAAAAGTGAACGGAGATTTAACGGTAATCTATTATACGGCTAATTATATTTCAGCGCATTTCTTTGCAAACACGATGAAAGCGTTGCTTCGAGCCATTGACGGATATCCTTTAATTACCGTAAGCCAGCAACCAATGGATTTGGGAACGAACATCTGCGTCGGAGATATCGGGCGGTCCCATTTGAACATATATCACCAGATATTGATTGGAGCGAAAGCGGCAAAGACTCGATATGTAGCCCTAGCGGAAGATGATATCTTGTATCCGCCTTCTCACTTTCGGTTAAGACCAAGTTCCGATGAAGTGTTCAATTATGACGTTAATAAGTGGAGTCTATATACTTGGACAAAACCGCCGATATTCTCGATACTGAATAATACAGTTGTGCATCAGTTAATAAGCAATCGTGACTATCTGGTAGACGATCTGGAAGAACGATTCCGATTATGGCCGGATGAATCGAAACTGAATTTAAGCAATTGGAAGGATCCCGGCCGGCGAGAGAACAGATTGGGAATGACTGAACGGATAATCGAGAAATCGTGGGCCGTGGAACCTACAATAGCATTCTCTCATGAAGATGCGTTCGGATATCTGTCACGAGGGAAAAATAAGGGACATGGAGAACAGAGAGTTAATCAACTCGATCCATGGGGCAGTGCGGAAGATGTATTGAAATTGTATAAGAGAAGAAATGAAGATAATTGATTGTTTCCCATTCTTCAATGAACTGGACCTACTCGAAATCAGGCTCAATAGCCTTGCGCCCTATGTGGATATATTTGTTCTTACAGAAATGCCTATAACTCATAGCGGGAACCCTAAGCCGTTGTATTTCGAAGAGAATAAGGAACGATTTAAGGACTTTCCAATTACTCACATTATTGTTGAAGATGATAAAAACTATGTGATTGAGAAAGGGAAGTATAGCGGCAATGCCTGGAGGTTGGAACATTATCAGCGTGAATGTCTTATGCGGGGCTTAACTGGGTGCGATTCTGAAGACATTATCTTGTTATCGGATCTTGACGAGATACCTAATTTGAAAGATTGGAACGGCAACGAAGGCGCATTCAAGCAGAAGTTATATTATTACTATCTGAATTGCTTCACCAATACAAGATTGTGGAAAGGAACACAAGCCTATAAGTATAAGAACATAAAGACTTTAACGCATGTCCGAAATCATAGAAACAGCAATCCTACTGTACTCATTAATGGGGGCTGGCATTTTTCTACTATAGGAAATGCGGATCAGATAAGGTATAAGATAGAATCATTCGCGCATACGGAATTAGATACCGATTACTTCAAAGAGAATCTTGAAGAGAACATAAAAAACCTGAAAGATCCATATGAAAGAGCGCCAGCCGGATGGGACAGTTATCCCGAATACAAGTTTACGATAGAAATGCCGAATGGTCCTCAATGGCTGTTGGATAACAAGGAACGATATCCGGACTTATTTTATGCTGAAAAATAGAGAAGAACTGATTAAATTTGCTGCAAGCCGGGGAGCGCGATTCACAGCGGAAATAGGCGTGTTCAGTGGGCTATTCTCTGAAGTGATTTGCCGTAACATACCTAATGTCGATCATATCTGCGTGGATGTGTGGCAGCCGACCAGGAATCACAAGAATATTCATAACATTAAGAAAGCATTGGAGAATGCTCGATGCATTCTTGCTCCATATAAAGTGCGATTCATGGAAATGGATAGTGTTGAAGCGTCTAAGTTGATTCCCGATGAATCACTTGATTTGGTGTACATTGATGCATCGCATGACTATAAAAGCGTTCTTTCGGATATAACTCATTGGGAACCAAAGGTACGTCCGGGCGGGATAGTTTCCGGGCATGATTACGGAACAGAACATCATCAGACCAGAAGCGTTAAAGCTGCTGTTGATGAGTTCTATAAACGAATAAGCAATGATCCGGTAAGCGTCACAGGGTTTTATGATAAGGAAGCAGCTCCAAGCTGGTATTGGATAAAATAGATGCCTGAATTAAGCGTGTTAATTCCATCACTTAATGAAATGTTCCTTAGGAGAACAGTGGAAGATATCCTTCTCCATTCCGAAGCGGAAACGGAAATCGTTGTTGTGCTTGATGGATGGGAAACCGATCTGCCGGAATCGGACAGAATTAAGGTTATCCGCCATGCTGAACCGCACGGGCAACGTGCATCATGCAACGAAGCGGCGCGAATGGCATCGTCAAAATATGTGATGAAAGTAGATGCTCATTGCGCCTTCGATCAGGGATTTGACCGCAAAATGCTTGAAGTCATGCAAGACGATTGGACTATGGTTCCGGTCATGCGGAACTTGCATGCGTTTGATTGGGTCTGCCCGAACGGACATCGGCGCTACCAAGGGCCGTCCGGGGTGTGTACCGTATGCGGTGAACCGACTACAATGGACGTAGTATGGATTGGCAAGGGAAATCCGCAAAGCACGGCGTACTGCTTCGACAGCGAACCGCATTTTCAGTACATGGGCGAAATGAAAAAGCGGCCCAATGGGAAGGGGCCGCTATCAGAAACAATGAGCCTTCAGGGTTCATGCTATATGTGTACCAAAGAGAAGTACTTCGACCTGAATCTTGACGATGAAACGTTTGGTTCGTGGGGAAGTCAGGGATTGACTGTAGCTATAACAACATGGCTTTCAGGAGGCAAGTGTATATGTAACCATAATACGTGGTATGCCCATCTATTCAGAACCCAAGGCGGGGATTTCGGGTTCCCATATAAACAGTCGGATTCACAGATTCAAAACGCCAAACAAAGAGCGCGGGATACGTTCTTCAATAACAGGCATCCAAAACAGATATATCCTTTGTCTTGGCTGGTAGAGAAATTCTCTCCAGTTCCCGGCTGGCATGTAGAAACGAAAAAGGTGAAAATCATAAAAGAAAACGTCGAAAGAGTCATGAAAGCAGGAAAACTATTCAATCAAGCGCCTGCTGTTATTGTGGATAAACCGTCCATCGGGCTTGTCTATTATTCAGACGGCAGGCCGGATAAACAAATACTGGAATCATGCCAGAGGCAAATCAAGGTATGCTGCAATGGTCACGATATTGTAAGCGTAACGCTTGTTCCGATGGACTTCGGGCGCAATATCGTCATGAATAAGGAACGTGGATACCTTACGATGTTTCAACAGATATTGAAAGGAATTGAAGAAAGCACGGCAGACGTTCTGTTTATGGTTGAACATGATGTGGGCTATCACCCCTCTCACTTTGACTTTATTCCGCCTAATAAGGAAATATTCTATTATGATGAGAATGTATGGCATATAAACGCATTCACCGGGCATGCGCTATTCTATAATCATATGAGCACGAGTATGTTATGCGGGTATCGTGATGCGCTTTTGAAACACTACATTGCCCGAGTAGAGAAGGTGGAGAAAGAAGGATTTACTCGCAGATTCGGGTTTGAACCTGGAAGTCATAAGCCGCCGCGTGGATGCGATTACTATACCAGAGAAGCGTATTTCTCCAAGCATCCGAGTCTGGATATCCGGCATGACAAAAATTTGACATCAAATAGATGGCGTAAAAGGGATTTCAGGAATCAGCAGCAATTATACGCCTGGACCGAAAAGAAGGTATGGGAACTCGATGGATGGACCAAGGATCAATTAAGGGGGTTATTGCCAAATGCCATACCGAATTGATGAACAATTAGCAAACGCTGACTGTACAAATATGTTTGGATGCTTCGAAATGGATAAAATAGCGGAATGTATATGCCAAGCATTAGAGGGTTTTCCATGTGACGCCCCATTATTTTATGACGATTATTTAAAAGATAGCTATGCCTTATTTATGCTTGCTGTCAATGGTTGGATAGAAGAATGTGAAACATCAGGAGAATTTAGAATGCGGGAAGAATTTTTTGACAAAATAAAATCGCTTTTGGACATTCAAAAGGAAAGAAGGCATCTTGCCATATCCTAGGACTAATCCAGTAACGGAAAAGGAAATGTTCAGGGATGAACACCCAGGGCATCATACTATATGCCAGACTTTGCGCGACACTTATCGCATGACGGATGATGAAGCGGTAAAAGACAATCTCAGGCTTATATTTGCATTCGGCAAGCGGATGCATAATAAACTGAAGGAATACCGAAAGCGGTACGATGATGAAGAAAAAAACCGAACTTATGAAGAGGAGATATAAATGATTGACGTAAACGAAAAAATCAAACAGCAGGAAAGTCAACCGCCTTGGCCGGTAATTAATAATTTCAATCTTGGCAACGACTATGCCGAAGGACCGACAATAAAGGTTCGGGCAAGGAGAACGTTGTACTATGATTTCTGTCGCCGGCACGAAAACGACGTATTCACTCTGCATCCCAAGCGCATTACGGTCGTGGATCCGGCCACTAACAGACCAGTCAAGGAAAACGGCGTCAACAAGCTGGTTGTTGTTTCCGCTGAATCGCAATTTGATGAAGAGATAATGGAACGGCTTGACGACAATGAACCGGAAGTGCTTACAACGGCGCAACAGGCTCTTGACCGTACATCAGAAGAAATAGAATCAATTAGGCGCGGCCCTGGCCGTCCACCGAAGAATGCTTAACAATCAGGAGGTTGAAAAATGACCGTAACACAAACAAACTGGCTTAATGAAAAAGAAACCATGAATGTTATCACCGTCAATTGGACGGCGGATACAGGTGGGGCCGTCGAATCTTACGACATTACCGGATGCCGGGGCATGTATCTTGTTCAGGTGGAAACCGTTCCTGGCAACAGACCTCCGACCGATAATTACGATATCACGTTAAAGGACGCAGATGGGTATTCCATCGTTGCAAGTCTATTGGCTAATCGTGATGAAGCTAATGCGGAAGTAATTTTCCCGACTCAGGTATCCCGTCCGATAGATTCCAACATTACAATGGCTATCTCCGGCAATGCCGTAGACAGAGCGAATGGGAAAGTTAAACTCTACCTTAGCACCGTCCCGGTGGCGATAGTAGTTGCTGCGTAACATAAGGAGTCGTCATGGCGACCACACCATATACTGAAACATCCTCAGATACTTTGAGCGGTTCCATTAATGGAGTGAATACTGATTATACGGTTACTAATACGCCCGACACCTATTCGGTATTAGGATTCATTAATGGAACTTTTATTTCCACAACGGTAAGCGGTAATGTCGTAACATTTGCTTCAGCGCCAGTTACAGGGGATACAGTATCAGTTCACTATACTGTCAGTACAAGCGTGGCATCCAGCTCCGGGGCCGTTACCGCTCTTGAGATAATCCAGTCGGCATTAAGGCGAATAAACCGCCTTGGCGTAGGGCAGACGATATCAACGGCTGATTTAAGTTTCAGTCTGGGTGAATTAAACGATCTGATCGACCATTGGAGGGCATTGAAACGATTTGTCCTGTATTACTCTCATTCAGAGTATACGTGGACAACTTCGAAGCAATCCTACACTATCGGTCAGGATAGCGCGGATTTCACCGCAGACAGGCCGATAAAGATCGCCAGAGCGAATCTCATTCATTCTGGCGATGATCCTGATTCATATACGCCATTGGCTGTATATGACATGACGGAATATGCATCGTTATCAACTCCGGTTCTCAGTGATGAAGAGTCGGTGTGTATTTACTATCAGCCTACAGTGCCGAACGGAACTATATGGCCGTGGCCTTATCCGGCAAATACCGCTGAAGCCTTAGCCAATAAGTTGCAGTTATTCACATGGTCCTATTTGAACGAATTTGCTACTTCAGATACATCTGTTGATCTGGCTCCCGGGTATAAGGATGCTCTGAAATGGACTCTGGCTGAAAGATTGGCTGATGCGTTCGGGGTAACATTGACTGATACCCAAAAGAAACTCGCCAGACAATCCAGGGCGGCTATTGCGTCAAATAATCTCAAATCGTACAAAATCACTTCCGATTACGGCATTCCAAATGCAGAGGATTACGGATAATGAGATATCCAGGGTTTATTGAAGGATCAAATGAACTGACTTCCATTGAATCCGATCTTTCGCGCACTGTTAATATGATGCCGGAAATAGTCGGAGCTACAGGTAAAAATCAGACTGTCTTGGTAGGAACTCCTGGATTGACTTTATTCAAAGAAATTGCAACCGGAGACAGTGTAAGAACAATATTCAATGGGGATCTGATTGGCAATTCAGAATATTATTACTGTATTGTCGATAACAATGCCTATAAGGTTTGTGTAGCTAACGGGGCTGTAACTGATTTAGGAACAATGGAATCAGTAGCTTCGGAATCCTTGTCTCCGTCGTTGTCTCAATCAAGATCGGTTTCTATTTCCCCTTCATCGTCTGTTTCAGTTTCACCTTCTATTTCTCCTTCTGCATCAGTGTCGGAATCTCCTTCAACAAGTCCAAGTGAAGGAGATTCCTCGTCGTTATCTCCCAGCACATCGCCGAGCATCAGTCCGAGTTCTTCGGTATCAATATCACCATCATTAAGTCCTAGTCTCTCGCCTAGCCTGAGTGCAAGCGTATCGGCGTCTATGTCACCAAGCGTCAGCCCAAGCGTTGCCGCAGAGCCGTCAATCGATTCTCCTGTACGAATAGCAACAGGGGATACAACGCTCGATACATTGATAATTAACAATGGTAAGGCGTTCAAGTTGGTTTCAGGATCATTATCAGAGATATCGGAACTTGATGGCATCACTTGTCTTGATTGCGCCTATATTGGAGGATATTTCATTGTCATTACCGATGAATATGTATTTCGAAGATCAGCCGTAGGGGATATCACTTCATGGAGTGCGCTTGATTATGATTACCCGGATTCGCAACCTGAACCACTTGTCGGAGTAATGGAAAGCCACGGTCAGTTATGGTTCTTCGGTAAGACAAGAACAAACGTCTGGATGCTCGATAGTACTGTTGATTTAGGATTATCACGTATAAACGGAATTCAAATACAATACGGATTGTGGTCTAATGCTACTCTTCATATATGGGATAATGCGATTATATGGCTTGCGTCTATGAATAATGGAGTCGGGAGAGTTTGCTTGGCACGAAACTATGCGCCGACAAAATTAAGCACTCACTATGTCGATACAGTTATTACTGATAATAAGGATAATCTTAGCAGCGCTTATGCCATTGTAACAGAAGAAAAAGGCCACGAGATATATCACTTATCCATACCGGGAGCGGATACTACATTATGCATTGATTCATCAACTCAACGATGGCATGAACGAGCGTATTGGAGTGGATCGTCGTATTCGCTTCATCTGGCAAAATCGCATCTGGCTAAGAATGGCGTTCATTACATTGGAGCGAGAAATAGCGGGAAAGTATATACATCGTCAATGGCGGTTTATACGGATGCCGGCAGCGATATTCGGCGATTCCGCCGTGCACCTCATCTTCATTCGGAAGATAAGGCTCTGTCCTACTATAAGTTCGGCTTGGACATGGAAAAGGGATTGGGAACAAGCGGGACCGATCCTCAGATGTATATGCGCTATTCGAATAATGGCGGGAAAACTTATGGAACTGCAATCGGTTCGTCTGTGGGAGAGACGGACGATGATGTCAACAATATCCGCGTGGAATGGAACCGTTTAGGGACCGGCAGGGATTACGTGTTCGAGGTATATTCGACTGCTGCGATAAGACATTGTTGGACAGATGCATATTTGGAAGTGAGATAAAGAGGGTAGATTATGGCAACATACAGTGTAAAGGTTATCAGTCAATGCCAGGGCGGAGAGCATATCCTTGTAGGCATTCTTTGCGACGGCAAGGAAATTAAGCGTACCGTCTATACTCGCACTGAACTGTTTAATGAACAGTACGACATTGATGAAGCGCTAAAAACTCTGGTTCGAATTGCGGTTAAGGAAAGCGGAGCAGTATCGGCATTGACGGCTAAGGATACAATTGAGTCTAAGGAATGGAACCTTGCCGCCGTAGCAACGGAGGTGAAGATATGACATTACAGAATCTTCCTACTCCAATGGAGTTTCCAACTATTTTGCCAGTTAATCCGGCACTTAGCTACTGGATACTTGACGGTGACGGTGATATTTGCGGATTTGTTGTAGATGTGCCGGTGTCCGGGACATTAACTCAGGTAGCATTCGGAACAAGCACAGTCACAACCGGAGATGCAACCTTTGGGGTCCGACTTGAAACCGTATCGGCTACTGATGGCAAACCGACAGGAACACTCTATGCGGCGAATTCAGAAGGCACTGTGGCTATCGCCGACGCGGACGATAATAAGGTAATTGTCTGCAATATAAATAGCGGTACAGGCGTGAGTGTAACAAAGAATGATCTTATCGCAGTTCGATTTCAAAGAACCGCGTCCGGATCGGGAAATTTGAGGATAACAAATTTTCAAGATTATAGTGAGCGTCCATATGGATTTGATGATCTTAGCGCAGGAACCTATACATTGCGAGAAGGTAATCTGCCTGTCCTGGCATTTAATATCGGAGGGTGGGTGTTGCCTCGTGGCTGTATGATTGCAGGCAATTCTCTTAGCGAAGTAATTGACAATAACGGAACTCCCGAGCAGCGCGGCTCGATCATATATGTGCCCTTTTCATGTCGAGTGGTTGGGTGCAAAGTCATTCTTTATACTGTGGCAGGTTCGAGTTTCTACGTTAAACTATACTCAGATCCTACGGGGACTCCGACAGAGATTGCTTCGACTGCGCTTATCGACACCGATCAAATATCAAATGACGCTGCATGGCGGTGGATACACTTGAATTTTGTCACGCCTGTTACACTATCCATAAATACTAAATATGCGCTTGTTTTAAGCCCCGGTGATGCGGGTGACCTGAATTCATATCCAGTATATTGTGGCGTAAACACGCTGAAATCCTGTTATCCAGGCGGGCAATATGGAGTTTACTGTTCGCGTGATGATACGAATGCATTTGCAGAAGACGATACGAAATGGTTTTTTGGAGCAGTGCTCATCGACCAGCTTGACGACGGTGCTGGCGCGGCAAGCGGCGGTGGTCCGGTAATGGGTGGAATGGTGTTAGGGAGGTAATATGTATCTAGGAATGTTCAATATTGACGAGTATGTTCCGATCCCGGCAGCTACGCATAGGTTCTCATCCGGTGCGGCTTATGCGCCGACTGCAATAACTTATTCGATATATGAAGAAGGTAGCGCAACCGGACTTGACGAAGATGTCGATATGACGCCAGCCAGTCCATTCGATTCGGTAGTTGGCGCTTATTATGTCCGAAGACAGTTGACAGCCGCAGCCGGATTCGAACTTGGAAAAACCTACATGGTGCTGATAAAGGCTACCGTTGATTCGGTGTCGGCGATTGAGTGGCATACGTTTCAGATTAAGGAATTGAGTGTAAATATTAAAAAAGTAAACGATGTCGCTTTGACAGGTGATGGCACCAGCGGAACTCCTTGGGGTCCAGCGTAAATGATCGGCAATTGTTGGGTACAGACATCTTGGGATGCAGATGCATGGGCGGCAGACACTTGGGAATCTACAAGTGGATCTAGTTCATTATCCCCAAGTCTGTCCCCGTCAGCCAGTGTAAGTATAAGCCCATCAGCATCAGTCAGTATCTCACCCTCTGCTTCGGTATCGATAAGCCCGTCGATATCGCCATCAGCATCTATAAGCGAATCGCCTTCCGAAAGCCCTTCGGCGTCAGTATCTATTTCCCCTTCGGCAAGTGTAAGCGAATCACCGTCCGCATCTGTGAGTGCATCACCGAGCATATCACCTAGCGCCAGTGTAAGCATATCTCCGAGTTTAAGTCCTTCTGCTTCGGTATCAATATCACCTTCCTTATCACCAAGCGCGAGCGTATCCGTTTCACCTTCGGCATCGGTAAGTGAATCTCCATCGGAATCTCCAAGTGCAAGCGTATCAATCAGCCCTAGTATAAGTCCTTCTGCATCAGTAAGCATATCGCCAAGTGCGAGTGTATCGGAGTCACCGTCCCTTAGCCCAAGCGCTTCGGTATCAGTATCGCCTTCTATAAGTCCTTCGGCAAGTGTTAGTGTAAGTCCATCTGAATCTCCTTCTGCATCGCCATCGGAAGTTATCGGTAGTGCAAGTGAATCACCGTCAGTAAGTCCTAGCGCTAGTGTGTCTGTAAGTCCATCAGCGTCTGTATCTATAAGCCCTAGCGGATCTGTTTCAGTAAGTCCTAGCATTAGCCCTTCGGCTTCCGTAAGTATATCTCCTTCCGCATCAGTATCGGTAAGCCCGAGTTTAAGTCCAAGCGCAAGTATTTCAGAATCTCCGTCGGCTAGCCCAAGCGAGGGAGAATCGCAGTCGTTATCTCCTAGCAGATCGGCTTCAGCTAGTCCTAGCATTTCACATTCAGCGAGTGTTTCCGCAAGTCCTAGTACTTCACCTTCATCTAGCGCCTCCGCAAGTCTAAGTTTATCTCCATCGGCCAGTCCAAGTGAATCTCCGGAGATACTTCTTGGTCAGGTTCGCGAGTACATCGAAGCCCCTATATCCATACCGATGTATTTGACTCAGAATGATATGATAATCGGGAATATGAACCCGCGATGGGTGGAGTATTTCACGAAGAAATCAAGAGAATCCAGAGTCTATAATCATGGATATATATTTGAAATAACATTAGGCGGATTTGCCAGCAATGCACCTACAGCAACTGAAGTTCAATGGTCAGACATTAAACTCATTTATAACGGCAGGAGTTACGATGTTTCTGGAAGTCATTCCAGTTATAAATGGATATATTGGACCACAAGCAGTTCTCAAGAATTTCAGAGTTCAGATACTTTCCCGGCAATATCAGAGTCGCTTATACTGGTTGGTATGAATAAATACGGAGTATTCACTAGCCTATGGAAGGTATCCGATAAGCAGGAACTTGAAGTAATAACGGATGGATTCGACGATGATGGGAATATAGCGGAAAATAAAGTTGTCACTACTTCAATATCTGAACATGCAATCATAACCGATCATTTGGATGTAACTGCTCTTAATGGAACCACTATCATCGGCTCAACTGTCAAAACAGCGGAAACCGGGCAGCGAGTGGAAATAGATTCTACTGACGGAATGCAGGTGTACGATTCAGGTGGTACGGTTATCGCCCAATTTAACGGCGGGGTATATGCCAATAGCATTGGCCATTGTACTGCACATAAGAATAGCGTACTTGGTCCTGAATTAGAATTTGATTATACTTTAATCTCCGGTCTTGGCTATTTTAGATTCTATATTGATGGAAATCAAATAATGACCTTAGATCAATATGGGGGTCTTCTATTAATTCCAGCAACATCATGTATTTATATTGATGGAACTAAAATTATTGACTCCCAACAGGCAGCAGTGGCAGATGCGTCAGGTGGGGCAACGGTAGATGCAGAAGCCAGGACAGCAATTAATGCGCTTCTGGCACGATTAAGAACGCATGGATTGATAGCGACTTAGGATTAATATGAACGAATATCTCAATATCCGCGATGATTGCAAACTTGATTTAATCAAGATTGAATCGGAAATGCTGACACAGAAGAATAGAATAGAGATTCCTGAACGACACATATTTTCCGGCGGGGTGTATATTCGTCAAATAGCGATACCGGCAGGAACGCTTGTCATGGGGAAGCGGCATAGATATGAAACGTGCAATGTATTAGTTAAGGGCGTATTGGAATTATTCCCTGAAGATGGGTCCGATTCAGTGACAATTACCGGACCATTCGTATTCACTTCTCCGCCTGGAACTAAGAAGTTTGCGTTCTGCAAGGAAGCAGCGTTATTTATGAATATCATCCCAACTCAGGAAACCGATCCTGATGAAGTTGAAAAACAGATCATTATTCCGGAACAGGAATATCTGGAACAGAAGGAGGCGTTAAAATGTCTTTCATAGCCGTAGCAATAGGTGGAAGCGCAATTGCAAGTTTAGCCGGGGGCGCAATGGGCGCTAGTGCTGCCGGTTCAGCCGCTAGGACTCAGGCGGAAGCAACGCAATATGCTGCCGATTTGACAAGACAGACTGAACAAGAAGCCTTGCAACTTCAGCGGGAATCCATGTATAACGTCCGGTCGGATCAACTTCCCTGGCTTCAGACCGGGGCCGGAGCCGCATATCAGTTGGGAAACCTTATGGGCGTTCCCACGCCGGCGGCGCAACAGGTAATGCCAACCCAACAGATGCCCTATGTCGGTTCAGGCCAACAGACAGCATATCAGAATCAGCAAAAACTGGCTGAAATAAACGCTCAAATTGAAAAATTGAATAATGATTGGGGCACTTCCAATTACAGCAAATGGGAGACGATGGGTTCAGGAAGTATATTAGGTAAAAGTGCAATGACAAATCCTGAATATATTAAAGCTAAATCCCAATATCAATCTGCATTGCAGGCATTGGAATCTCAGAAAAGCAACTTGTCCGGTACAACTGCGAACGCGCAAACTTCAAACGTGAAAACGCCAAGCGGGATGACAATAGATCCGAATACCGGAATGATGTATAGCACGGGAACGGATAAAACCGGGCTTACTGGACCGGAAAGGCAGACAACTACCGACGCGACTCCGTCTCCAATAACTTCAGGAACAACCGGAGAATTAGCTCAACCGATGTCTGAAGTTATGCAGAACTGGCAACAGGATCCCGGATACGCCTTCCGTCAAGAGCAAGGAGAGAATACCGTCAACCGATTCCTGGTAGATAAAGGAATGCCGTTTGGCGGGACTGCCGCTAAAGCAATGCTGGAATTCAATCAAAATCTGGCTTCAGCGGAATATAGCAATGTATGGAATCGAACTTCCGCAGATCGTAATGACCGATTTAATCGACTGGCGGCATTAGCGGGACTTGGGCAGACCTCGGCTCAATCAGTAGGTAATTCAGCAACCAATTCGGCGAATAACTCGTCCAGCATCATGATGAATTCCGCCGCTGTTCAAGGTGATCTGGCTACACAGGCCGCAAATGCGCGAGCCAGTGGAACGGTAGGAAGCGCAAACGCATGGAGCGGTGCATTAGGCAATATCGCCGCTCTTCCAGGGCAGTATTACATGATGAGTCAATTATTAAAGAAGTAGGAGCAACCATATGCCTATAGATCCTAGAATTGCAATGCAGGTTCAACCAATGCAAATGCCTAATCCGCTCGAACAATACGGGCAGGTAATGTCATTGAAGAACATGCAGCAACAGAATCAAATGAATGAAATGGCTCAGGAAGAAGCCCGGAAGAAAGCCGAGATCACATTAGGCGTAAATCAGACTATTGCCGATTATACGGACGAAGAGGGCAATGTTGATGTCGGGAAGGCCAGAGTTGCGCTATACAAGAAATATGGTCCTCGTGCGGCAGATGAGGCGCTTACTTCCGTCTTAACCATCAATGATAAAATCAAATCAGCAACCAAAGAAGAACTGGAAATAATTGATAAAAAGATGAAGCCGTTCAGCGAAGGCATAAGGAATATCATGACGCTTCCGCCCGAGAATCAGGAGGCGGCGTACCAGTCGATGCTTTCCACTATGGATATCCCGGCTGATATGAAAGCAAAGATTCCGCTTCACTTTGATCCGGTTACGATGGGTATGTACTACAATACGAATGAATTGATTAAATCTAGACTGGAAGCAAGAAAAGCGGAATTGGATGTTACGGCGGCTGAAAGAACAATGCCGGATAAGGATACGGGATTGAATCCGTTCCAACAAGCTCAAATTAATAAGACAAACACAGATAAAGACAAACAATCATTAAATGAAGAATTGGCCGATCTTTATACAATTACAAATCCTTCGGAATCTGAAAAGAATAGAAAGCAGGCGATAGAAAAAGCACTGGGATATGTTGCTAATCAATATGGATCAGGATGGAAATTACTCAACACTCCCGAAGGAAATCCTCTGTGGTATCAACCAAGTACGGGGAAAACCGAATACGCTCCAGAAGGAACAAGGAAAGAAATCACATCAGAAGAACGTAAGGACATTTCCCTTCTTGATGAAATGATGGGGCAATCCAAAGAATTAAAAGGTTTAGCGGATAAAAACAGGGATGTTATTGGTTGGGGCGTAGGATGGGCGACAGAGGTAAAGAATAAAATTAGTGGCACAACTCCGGACATAAGCAAACTTATAAGGATTTCGAATAACCTTAAAGATGTTTTGCTCAGGGCGAGATCGGGAGCGCAAATTAATGAAACTGAATATAAAAGATTAGAACGATTGATGCCAAGTGTGAATACGTCTGAAGTGAAATTCTTTTCCGATCTTAATGCGTTTATGGAAGAAACACAGCGCCTTATTGATAGACGAAGTGGGAAAACTCCCTTAGTGTCTCCGTCTGGACCACAACCGGCCATTAAACCGAAATCTGATCCTTTGGGGTTATTTTAATGTCAAGTCAACCTTTATCGATAACTGATTTTGCGGCTAAGATAAAAGCTAAATATCCAGAATATGCTGAAGTGAATGATGACGAACTTGTGAATAGGATTATTGCCAAACATCCGGATTATGCTCCTATGGTCAATATGAATGCCGGCACTCCTATCACTGATACGTCCGTCATGCGGGCGGCAACTCCCGAAGAGGTCCAGCAAGCCAAGTCTGAAGAACAGCAAAGGATTGATGCGGATAAGCCTTTGAATCAGGCTATTCAGTGGGGGACGAATCTTGCCCTAGATTCATACAAAGCCGGACAAGGAGATATTCGTGCAGCATTATCTATTCCCGAAAGACTAACCAGGCCTCTTATGAATATCATTCGTCGGGTATACGATCCGACAAACGCGCTTGGCGGGAGCGTCTTAAATCTCGAACGAAATAGACCGATGGCAAGCGACAAAGAAGCCGCAGAAGTAATGGATCTGATTAGCGAAACAATGTTAATGCCTGGAGTATGGGACGCAATGAAAGCCAAACTGCCGGCATCAATTATTGAGGCTATCACCTTGTCGGGAGAATCCGGAACCACTGCGCGACGAATACCCAAAATGACATATGCGGAAGCAAAACAGATCAAGCGAGACATGCCGATCCTGAGAAACCAAGTTGCCCAAGAAGTCGGCGATGTTCGATCTGGATTACAGGCAAATAAAGCTCAGGAACTTGATGCAGTAGAGCAGGCGAGAGAGATTAACGAACAGTCATTGGTAAGCCCGATTGAAAAGGAAATCCAGAACCTTCAGCAAGGGCGAAGAAATGTCAGTGAGATGCTAACCGAAGTTAGTGCGGATCAGACTGTTCAGAATCGTCGGAACATCCAAGCGCTTCGAGGCCAAAAGGCAGCACAGGAACAAGCGCTTCAGGGACGAGTGGAAAAGCAAGCGGAAGAATACAGATATGGTTTTGGTAAGCCGCCCGACAAGATATCTTTCGGCGGCAAGTTCGGCCAAGCTACTAAATCAAGAGCCACAACGTACAATGAAATTCAGGGTATTGAACATGAAACTCACAAGGGAATAATCGACATATCCAAGCGCCCGAAGAATATTGTCACTCAGGTTACGCAGAAGCCTAGCAAGGTTCTCGATGAGGCGGGGCGTCCGATCATGGAAACCGTTGAAAAAGAAATCCCCGGAATGATAGATACGGCGGAACTTCGTGCTTCCCTGGCGAGTAAATACGAAACAATGGAAGGTGAGATTCAAGTAGCTGCGAATAACGGTTCCCCCGCTGCCCGTGCCTTGAAACAACTCTACGAATCCGATGCGCCATTGAGCCTCGAACAGGCATTGAACACAAGAGCGGCTCTTAACAAAATCGGCTATCACGACGCCGATGTTGCTTTTACCGATGCCTCTCAAGCCATTGCGAGAGATTTATCCAATAAGCTAGGCGGGACAATTCGTAAGCAGGTATCCCAATTCAAGGACGGCGGGGATGAAGCAATCAAGTTGATGGATAAGGAAGTTGAAGTGCTTCGATACCGCGATTCGGTTTTCGGCACTGCTGAAGCTAAGGCGGCACGAAAAACGATGGAACGGTATGGTGATGCCACAAGGCTCACCGATCCGGTCGCCTTAGATGCATGGATGTACCAAGTTGACCGTCCGACGATTGAAGCGGCAAAATCACAAGTCGCCGACGAACTCTTACGCGAAGGACCGCAGGAATTCTCAAAAAGATGGAAGGCGATGGACCGGGAAGTTAAATCGTTATGGTTTTCTGAAGATCAGATCAAGCGAGGCGATGAGATAGCCGGGGCATCCAAGGAAGGACTTGCCAAAATAGCGCAACAATATAAGGAAGCGGAAGCGGCCCGAATAACGAAAGCCGTTGAAAACTCTTCAGAAATCACAAAGAAAAAAGCCGAACTCACTCGAATACAGACCAAAATTGACGAATTGAGAAATAAGGCTTCGACAATATCCGGCACTGAAAAGAATCAACTGAACTTCGAGCGCAAGAAAATTGAAGCAAATTACAGAAGAAAGAACGATGAACTTAGACATGCGGTTTCCATGAAAAAACAGCAATTGATAAGGAAAGAACAGGAAGCTCAGGATAAGATTGATAAGGTAAAAAAGTATAAACGTCTTGGGTGGATAGCGCTTGCTGCCGGAGTGGGAAGCTACGCATCAGGCGTCTTTAGAGGAGTCAAAAGCGCATTAATGGGTGAATGATAATTATGAAAAAACTTCTTTGCATAATATTTCTGTTTCTCTGCCTGCCATTACTGGCTCAACAGAACGTTTCTAGCGTCAACACTCTGTATGTGGCTCAAAAGCCATGGGTAGATGTGACAAGTTCCGCCTACGATCAAGACCATGACGGCGTGTGTGAGGCGGTGGACATCGCGGCAGCGGAAGCCTATGCCGATGATGCCGGGGGCACACTTCTGTTTCCTCCGGGGACGTACACGCTGAATGCGAGTATCACGGTGTCGAGCAATGTGAACGTCGAGTTCATGCCGGGCGCTACACTTGCCAGAGCTGCTTCGGAAACGTTTACGGTCTACAGTCCCGAACACATCATCGCCGGGAAACGGCAGACAATCACCACTGTTGACATGCTGAGATTCACAACGCCTGGAACTGTTTATCCTGGGTGGTGGGGTGCAGTTGGGGATGGAGCAACTGATTGTTCATCTGCATTTAATATAGCAGGAGTCCTACTTGGTGAAGTACGTATTCCTTCTGGAACCTATAGACTTAACTCAAGTGTCACATTTACCAATACAGGTCTAGTTGGAGAAAATTCTCAAAATACAACTATAAATTTCTACGGAACTGGATATGCAATTACATTCTCTGGAGGTAATGGGACAAAATTATCCGGATTTACATTATATAGTCAGGATACAACGCAAAGTGGAATACTTATAAGTAGTGGAATATTATTAGATGTACATCAAATATATATCAGGCAATTCGATACTAACGGTATCAAAATTGGAATTGCTGGAACCAGCGGTGTGTATTTTAGTCGATTCAGTGAAATATATTTAAATAACACGACTCAGGGAACTGTTGGATTAACGATAGATGGAAATAGCATACCTAATTCTAATGCCAATGTATTAAGTAATGTAGCGGTTGGAGGTAAATGGACAACGCTTGTTGAGATTAAGGGTAATAATAATACCTGGTTTGGAGGCGGATTATCATGGGATGCCTCGGCAGATGGCGTTGACGATGTATTAAAGATAAGTGGTACCGGAAACAAGGTAGATAATGTTTACTGCGAAGCGGGATCAGGGAACCCAACAAGATTAATAAACTTAACCTCAAATAGTAGTAGAAATAATATCATCATTCATAATCAGTATGCTCACAATCATGACTCATGGACTGTGGATGAAGGCTTTAGTAATGATGTAACAACCAATGGATCTATTGGATATAACTATCCCGGTTCTGGTGAAAACTACTCTACTACAAATCTTATACCTAATTCCAACTTTAAACATTGGGATGGAACAAAACCCTTTGGATGGATCTTGGATGCGGCTACTGTGACGCAAGAATCATCAACAATTCATGGGAGTACATATAGTATAAAACTAACTGGTGTGGCTAGTAATCCGATTGTTTCAGCATATATTGCTGGTGGTACTGCCATTACAGACATACCTGTTGCCCGATTAGCCGGTAAGACGGTATCTATGAGCGCCTGGTGTAAAACTGATGTGGCTAGTGCTGGTAACATTAAGATATGGGCAGATGGTACTGGAGGCGCGGGATGGGGTAATGACAGTCATCCAGGTGACGATACATGGAGATTACTAACAGCTATTGCAAGAATCCCATCTGATGCAACGTATGTTAAAGTATCAATAAAGGGCGTATCAAGTGGGACTGTGACTGGCGATGTCTACATGAGCGAGCCTATTCTTGTAGAGGGCATCAAAATACCTCATGCATCTCCTAGATCCCTAGATGATTCCTATTCCCGTATGATGGGAGCGTTTGTATTAAGTCCATTCATCACACTTGCCGATGATGCTACTCCTTCCGTACTTGGCGGCAATAACTTTGTGACTGGAGGTACAACGACTATTACCGACTTTGATGATGGAATCGAAGGGCAGGTAATTACTATTGTGTCCGAGCATGCAATTACAATCACTGATGGCACAAACATATTCCTAAATGGTAGCGCGAACTTTGTTATGGCCGCAACTGATACTTTAACATTGATTCAGAAGGCAGATGGTAAATGGTATGAGTTAAGTAGAAGCGACAATACTTAGGAGCAACAATTAGAACAACCCGCTTATTAACCTGGAGAACGCACATGCAGAATTTACTTGAAGCCTGGCCAATTGTAGCAGCGGCAGCAGTTGTGGTTTTCGGATCTGGAAGTTTGGTCGAGAAAATGCGGAACGGGAAGTATGCTAGCAAGGAGACTTGCGCCGTAATTCACAGAAACATCGACCAGAATATCGGAGAAATGAAAGACGATATCAGAATCATTAAGGAGCATCTGATAAAATGAACGTCACGCTCAAGCGTATTTCGATTATCGAATCCGGGGCATTCGGAGTTCTTTTGATTGATGATGTTCCGATTGCCGTCACTTTGGAGCGCACTTACGAAAACCTGTCGGTTAAGATCCCGGCAGGAATCCATATCTGCAAGCGCACAACGTACCACAAGGGCGGGTATGAGACATTTGAGATCGAGGTTCAGGGGCACAGTCGAATTCTGTTTCACAAGGCAAATACCGAAATCGATCTTGACGGATGTGTCGGTATCGGGGAGCAGTTCGGGGAATTGCACGGCAAACCGGCAATATTGCAAAGCGGTGCTGGATTTACCGAATTTATGCAAAAGCTCAAAGGGAAGAATTGGTTTTTTTTGGATGTGATTTAAGGAGGTCGTATGACTAAAATCAGACCGTGGTATGTGCTTGTCTTTTCAATCATAATCGCACTTGCTCCGTGGGGTAATTCGCTATCTTCATGGGGTGATTTGATTCAGATTAAGGTGGTGTTCGCTGCATTGGGAATTGTGGCCGGAGTGGTGCTTGCTTGGTTGGGGCAGTCGCCTCTACCGCCAAAGTAAAGGAGAAATATGAGTTTCTTAACCGAAGTATTCGGGGGCGGCCTGGGTAAGCTTGTTAAGGATGTCGTCGGGACGTTCAAGCTGACTCCGGAAAAGAAAGCGGAAATGGAAGCCGCTATTGAGGCCAACAGTCACGAAATCCAGATGAAAGAGTACGAATTGACCGTCAAGGCGATGGATGCCGAAGCCGCAATTATCGACGCGCAGAAGGCAATCATTGTCGCCGAAATGCAACAGACGGACAATTTTACCAAACGGGCGAGGCCCATGATTGTTTATGCCGGTCTTGTGGCAATCTTCCTTGCTCATATTATTCTGCCCTACATCGTTTATTTCGCCAAAGAGGCAGTCCCGCCGATTGAATTACCCACAGAATTCTGGTATGTATGGGGTGGTGTTTGTTCGGTTTGGTTTGTTGGCAGGAGCTTCGAACGGCTTGGATCTACTTCTAACTCAGTGAAGAAAATAACGGGGACAAAATGAAAAGATTACTCAGTGTTATCGTTTGCCTAATTATCATGGCCGCATGTGGGGAAGCGGGGGAAATCACGCTTGCTTGGAACGCATCGGCCAGCACGGGAGTCACGGGCTATAAGCTCCACTACGGGACCGCATCAGGTTCCTACGGTACCGTTACAGACGTTGGCGGAGTACTGACATTCAAGGTCACGGAATTGACACTAAACCAGAATTACTGTTTCGTAGCTACAGCTTACGACGCAGAGGGCAACGAGTCCGGATACTCAAACGAGGTCTGTGGCTTACCAACACGAACGATCAGGACATTGGCCGCGCCAGTGCTCAGGATTCCTTAGTTTTTCCCCAGTGGGCCGGAACTGTCCACCACGTCCTTCCCGGTTCCGGTCCACGCCCTTTAATTACGGAGAATGGCCTAATCTGGTAAGGCTCCTGGCGACGGACCGGGAAATTAAGGTTCGAATCCTTATTCTCCGTACACACCTTTTCCCCTTCCGCGATCATCTCGCGTATAATCCAGCATCCTTGGCACATATTGATATCGTACCGATTCTCGACGCACTCTGGCCGGAACTCCGACTTTCCCATGCAAATTACAAATCCCTCTTCCAGCATTACGATTGGCATAGGGATAGTATTGGCTGAAATTCGGTTGACTTTAGAATTATCTGTTATAAAATACCTGAGAAATTAGAGTTTAGCGGGAGCGACGGCAGCAATGGGTAAGGGCCTTTGACCTTACCCTCCCGCAAGTACCTCAAAGGAGGGAAAGTAATGATTTACAAATCCCATTCAAAAAACCCACTTAAATCCGTCGCTTCCATTTCCGTATCAATAGGGCAAATAGTCAAAGAACTGACAGAGCATCGTCAACGGTTTGTTATCGTGTGTTCGGTTTCCGGAGAAAAACCAAAACGAATGCCAGGAAGCGGCGGGCGCATAGCGGATAGTCAACCTATCTATGTTTGTAGTGAAGCGAAAGATATGACAGGTCTTTCCAGTCGAAGGCAAAATGTGTGTTCTGATTGTCGTGAGATAAGCAGTTTTCCATGCAACGGGTTGGTAATAGATCCAACAAACGCGGATACGTCATGGTTAAAAGTCGGTATCGTAAAAATGCACAGTGTTAGCCGTGGCTCACTCGATTCAATAGCCTAAGTCACTTTGACTATAAGTAGGACATAAAGCACCCTTATCTTTTAACGACAGGGGAATCCGCGTTGTGTCTTAAATCCCAACTCACAAGGAAATCTTGTAAGATGAAAATAAATCGTAAATATTTTTCATTCGGGGCTTGACTTTGAAATAAATAGTCGTACAATGTACGTATGCATCAGGAATCAAGACTAGAAATCAGAATAGACACCAAAGAGAAAGCGGCCTTTTACAAGGCTGCAAAGAAGTACGGCTTGAAACCCGCAGCCATAATCAGGCTGCTAATGCGCCGGTTCGTAAAGACTGGCGATTGCCACGGTGAGCGATAGCCGCTATGTGCGGTCTATGGATTCGGCTCTGTCGAGACCGATAAAGCTCACCGATAATGAAGGCGGGAGAACGGCGCTGATGTTAGCTTATGGGGCCGTCGCGTGACTACAGGGGATGAGGTCACAACACTGAGGGGAGAAAAATAATGGAATCCAAAACAGCTATTAAAATCTGCAGATGTCAACATGAGTATCAGGATGCAAAGTATGGGAAATACAAGCGTGTCCACAATTGGGCGGTGAACGTCGATAGCAAGCGTGGCGGCTGGCGCTGTACGGTATGTAACGACGTTAAAAGCAAGGGGGCGGGGAATGAACTACGAATCGGATGATCTAATCGATAAATGGCTTGAGGAGAACAAGGAAGCCATCAAGAGGATCGAGGAAATGGAACGGAAGTATCCTCACTATAACCACGTGCCCCCCAGTGCTGCAATGACGACTTTGGTGGTTCTGTTCGTGATGGCTTCAGTGACAATAGTGGTTGTCGGGGTCGTCATGTTGGCAAGGTGGATATGTTAATTTATGTAGCAAGTTCGTGGCGAAACAGGATACAGCCAGAAATAGTCAAAGCCCTGTCGGAGGCAGGTCATAATGTTTATGATTTCAGGAATCCGGCTCCGGGACAACATGGATTCTCATGGTCCGAAGTTAATCCAGATTGGTTGCAATGGAGTCCCGAGGAGTTTGTAAATGATCTTTATGCAGGACATCCTGCTATAAAAAGAGGCTTTAAATACGATCTTGACGCTCTTAATAGTTGTGAAGTTTGTGTCTGTGTGCTGCCATGCGGACGTAGCGCACACCTTGAAGCTGGATATGCCGCCGGCCAAGGTAAAAGAGTGATATTCTATCTTTCCCCAGATAAATTTGAACCGGAACTTATGTACCTACTTGGGGATGGGTGTGTAACTTGTCTTAGACAACTACTGGACAGCTTATATGATTCTACGCAAGCAAAAGATACGTAACCAAATCAATGTCAATTGGCCTATGGTTGATTTCTTGGTGGCCGTGTGGCATCAGCCGCAATCGTGGTCACGGTGATTGTCGCGCTTTGGAAGTGGATATTCTGAGGGTAGGTTGAATGCGAGTACTTATTGCATATGAATTCAGCGGAATTGTACGAGACGCCTTTATCGCACAGGGACATAAAGCTATTTCGTGTGATTTGCTGCCATCTGAACGTCCTGGGCCTCATTATCAGGGCAACGTATTTGATCTGTGGCAGAAGGAATTTAATTTGATTATCGCCCATCCACCATGCACCTATCTCGCTAACTCAGGCGTTAGATGGTTGTATACTAAAGAGAATCGTATGCACGATATGAAAGAATCTGCTAAGCAGTTCCGATTGCTGCTTCAATGGCCGTGCAAAAGAATAGCCATAGAGAATCCCATACCTCACAAATACGCCCTTGAGATTATCGGGCGGAAATACGATCAGATTATCCAACCTTGGATGTTTGGACACGGTGAAACTAAAGCCACCTGTTTGTGGCTCAAAAATTTACCCAAACTTAAACCTACAAATATAGTTTCCGGGCGAATCGGAAGGGTATGGCGAGAGCCTCCATCTAAAGACCGATGGAAAAATCGTAGCCGTACATATCAGGGCATTGCTGATGCAATGGCGGAGCAGTGGATATTTTAGGGGGAAGCCATGAAACGACTTGAGGCAATACGAGAAAGTTTCACGTTCGAGGATGTGGAGTTCTTACTCGAACTGGTGAATGAGGCATACGAGAAGATACTTTATGCCTGGGAGATAAG
>Ga0209079_10000071_pt1 | contig 47292 bp, 38 predicted proteins | sample PPLLaktember2015_2_FD_187259 | JGI IMG/M metagenome (GOLD analysis project Ga0209079, IMG submission 187259) | Freshwater sediment microbial communities from Prairie Pothole Lake near Jamestown, North Dakota, USA - PPLs Lake P7 Core (6) Depth... | ecosystem: Environmental > Aquatic > Freshwater... | reverse complement strand
CATGGCTCAGAGAGGCTTGGGACAGACTGAAATGAGGGCTCTAACGCCCAGGAAGCACTGAGTCCTCCTGCCTCACCCTTGGTTCATGATTATACACCTCTATACATGAACTCATGGTAGGAGGAAGAAAGGAAGACTCCCCTCCCGCAATTTCTACCCCTCCCAGAAAAGGACCTCCTCCCGTATGATATTCCCTTGCTATTTCACGTCATTGCTATTCATAGCCACCTCATATCCGTGTCGATGGATTAACCCAAAAAGGAGGAGCACATGAACAAGGCCGATCTGATCAGTACGAAGAAGGAAGCTGCCGTGCAGTTGACGCTTTTCTCGGGGCCATCACCAAGGCGCTGAAGAAGGGCGTTGACGTGACCATTGTTGTGTTCAGGACCTTCAAGGTGGACAAGCATGCAGCCAGAACGGGACGCAATCCCCAGACAGAAAGAGAAATCAAGATCAAGGCGAAGAAGGTGCCTTAATTCACGGTGGGCAAGGCGTTAAAGGATGCCTTGAAGTAATCATCCGCTTTAGTCCTGAATTCATCGATCATGAAGGGATTCCATGGTAACCGGGATCCCTTCTTTCTTTTTAGCCCAAGACGTACCGGATGCTGTTGGTCTTTACCCCTCACAGTAAACATCCGCACCCGCAGGGTGCGGCTTTGAAGAGGCCTTCCACAGGGAAGCCAATGAGTCACTTCCTCTTGCTAAAGACATCTATTGCTAACGGGATCGTGCTTATCGCGCCGACCAGAAACAATCTCCATCCAATCTTCTTTCGCTTATCCTCCCTTAGTATATCTGCAAGCAACAGTCCTATTCCTACCCCAACCATTACGCGAGTGCCGGCTATTAGCATAATTTCCGGCAGTGTCAATGCTGCTTTCTTCATACTGCCCTCCAAACAAGTCCTGCTGTCGCATCACGGCTATTGATCTGTGACTTCACTGGAAACAGACAAGCAACTTATCATCGCTTTCTTCTGCCTCTTCTTCTCATTCATCTTGTCCACGTTATGCCGTAAGGAACGGCCGAAGCGGCTAGAACCGCGGCAGTAGTAAACACGGGTTAATGACGCACTCAGCGGCGTGAGGCCCAGTAGGCATCGGCTTCCGTTTCCAGCTTGTCTAGACGCGAATAGTAGTCTGGGAATTCCTTCAGATGCGCCCATGCGATCTTGCCGGTAAGCGTAAGGTCGTCGTTCGTGATGTTGGTCTCCGGGTCCCGGGCGCCGCGCTCGAGCTCCACTTCCAGACCGCGACGGAACTGCTGAAGATCGACCTTCGCCCAGTCTAACCCGAGCGAGGTGCCGACCTTGCGGGCTTCTTCTGCATCAATCTGACGCTTGTTGACCACGACTTACCTCATTCTAATGGGCACGCAGGAACCACGTGCTCGAATGGCGGAAATGATCCGCGCCCAGCTAACTGTGATGAGGTGGATCTGCATGACACGCCTTTGTTAAAGACGCGTTGACCCCTATATATTTCCTGGTTTAGCCATTACTCGCGGTTTATCGCTGTGACTTGTGCAAATCAGTATAAAATATTTACCGTACTGTGAAAAGCCCCTAACCCTCATTACGAAACCACATGAACGAACGTAGTATTTATGAGCGCTTTTCCTCCAGAGCTTCAATGACAAGCCGCGCAACTTCGGCACCGCTTTGCTGCTGCTGGCCCGTAATGAGGTGACCATCCCGCACGGCATAAGGTTGGAACGCAGGAGCCGCACTAAACTGAGCGCCCAACCTCCTCGCTTCTTCCTCTATCCGGAACGGCATAAGTCTCTGACCAATCGCCCTGTCGGCGAAGTCCTCCTCGCTATTGGCAAAGCCTGTCATCTTCCTTCCCTTGACGAATGGCGTTCCATCGGCGTTTTTCAGGTAGAGCAACAGGCTCGTTCCGTGGCAAAGAGCCGCCGAGATTTTCCCCGATGTGAAAAAGTCCATGAACAGGGCTTGCAGGACGCCAGCCTCCTTAAAGGTAAACATGGGGGACTGTCCTCCGACCACCACGATGGCATCGAAATCCTCAACCCGCAGATCTCTGACCCTGGGGGTATTTGCAAGCAGTTTAATGAAATCAGGCTTATTGAGGTATTCCAGGCTTAAAATGTCGTCTTTTGAGTATCCGCCATATTCTCTGGGATCAGAGTACGCATCCCATTCCACCTTGCCGCCATTCGGGCTGGCGATCATCACCGGGTATCCCTTCTTGAGGAAGGCGTCATACGGATGGATGAGTTCGGAGGCCCAGAAGCCGACCGGCAATCCCGTCGTTGTCGACACAGCCGGATTCGCTACAGTCATCAGAATGTGTTTTGCGGACATGGCCCCTCTCCTTCAATATTTGATCTGATGTTGACCGCGCTCACCTGCAGAGCGTAGAAGATGGGTACGGCAAAAAATACAATCCGGGACATAAGTGGCTCGATGACGATAAAGGAGCGGCTGCATGTACCCCCTGCTCACGTTTAACGATAAATATATCGATTACCGTTAGAAATTAAAGCTTCTTAACCCGTGGTTCCCTGATTTTTCTTTGGATCTTCAAGTAGCTGCCTTAATAGTCTTAGCTGTTCCTGCTGAATTGAAATCAGTTCACTCCACTGTTTTTCCCTAAGTGAATCAACTTTTTCATGAAGCCCTATGATTTCAAGCTCCGCCTTTAAATTGACTTCATAATCGTGTTCTGCACTCAGTCGATCCTTATACGCCTGCCGATTTTGAGACATTAATATTATTGGAGCTTGAACGGCAGCAAGCATAGACAAAACAAGATTCAGCAGGATGTATGGATATGGATCAAATGAGCTATTAAGCTTGATCAAGATGAACGAATTCAGAAGAATCCATATAACCATCACACCCATAAATATTGATATAAAGATCCAAGATCCCCCAAAAGAAGCGACCTTATCAGCCATCTTCTGACCAAAAGTCGATTGTCTGGATAAGTCTTCGATGACATTTGTCGAAATGGGGGTTCTTTCAGTTATGTGATGAGCAACATGCTTTTCCAGTTCAGTCAGCTCTTCGTATTTCGCGCGAAAGAGCTTTTCCGCTGTATTGTGTACTCTCTGATCCACCATATGATCCTCGTCGCGGCGGTCTGTGGATTAAGATCTTAGCATTCAATTATATCTTACTTTGACTTGTTGCGTTCCTCTTTTGATCCCTCTCGAACCTTGGCGGTGGCAATCAAGGCCCTGCAGTTCCCGTATCCAGCTGCCGCAGAAGGTCCCGCCGGGTATCCGCATGCAAACGTTTTTTGATGAACTCGATCATAGTTTAACACATCCTGCGCAGATTGAACCCGAAATCCACCAGCAATGATCGTGTTGAGCATGAAAGCCACAGATCTTCTGCTGCGGATCATTCACTACCGTCCTACATCACATCGGGTATTTCGAAGCCGATAGTCAACCATCTCCTTAGGAACTTATGTGACTACTCGTGATACGATATATGCAAATTATGGAAGATATTCATCTCCTGACATTCGATAAACAGATGCTCCTGAATCAGGTATAGGGGGGCACCCAAGTACACCCCTCTGCGTTACCTTCAGAAAAAATTGTCTCGACCAACCGGTCAACCAACCTCTTAACCGGCGAATTTCGGAGAAAGGAGCAGGGACTATGAAAAAGGGCCGGATCGTCTTCGGTTTTCTTGTCGCCCTCATGATGGTCGCCGCCTTGATGGCCTGCGCATCAACGCCGGAACAGTCAAGCACGGGGGAATACATCGATGATACCGTCATCACGACCAAGGTCAAAACCGAGCTCGCAAATGACAACCTTCTCAAGTCGTTTCAGATCAGTGTTGAAACCCGCAAAGGCGTCGTTCAACTGAGCGGCTTCGTCGATTCTCAATACGCGGTCGATCAGGCGGGTCGAATCGCACGCGGCGTCGAAGGGGTCAAGTCCGTCGAGAATGGTCTCGTCGCAAAATAGGCAGCCATTATCCTTGTCGGTCAAGTAACAGGAAAGGAGAAAAAATATAGGTACCATCCTGATCATCATTCTGGTCCTCGTGCTTGTCGGCGCACTGCCCACCTGGCCTCACAGCAAAAGCTGGGGCTACTATCCCAGCGGCGGAATCGGATTGGTCCTTCTGATTCTGCTCATCCTGCTGCTCCTCGGGAAGATCTGAGGTGTCCGCGCAGGGAGTGCGCTGACGCGGCCGACGATGCAGGAAGCTCTTGGAGCCGGGTTCGAAGAATTGTCTTTGCCGCTCAACCGCAAAACGTGAAAGGAGAAATACGATGCCGTTGATTCAATTGGTGATCGTTCTGGTGGTCGTCGGGGTGATCCTGTGGGTCATCAACAGCTACATACCCATGCAATCCACCATCAAGAGAATATTGAACGTGGTCGTGGTGATTGTTGTGATCATATGGCTGTTGAGTGTCTTCGGACTCATCGGAGACCTCTCAAGGATTCGCATCGGGAAGTGAAGGGTCTGAAAACAGTGTAAATAGGAGCGCGCCTGTGCATGGAAAAGCAAGGGTTCTATCACTGCCCTCGTCATGGTGAGCAGTCATCGTGAGCGGTCATGGTGAGCTTGTCGAACCACGAACGACGAAGCAGCATTGCCGGAAAACCCCGCCCGGTGGTCGGAGAGCTTCACAGCAGAAAGAAGGAGCAAAATGAAAACATACACGATGATAGGCATTATCCTTATCATGATCGGAATCGTCGCATTCGCGTATCAGGGCATCACCTACACGACCCGGGAAAAGGTCGTCGATATCGGTCCCCTCCAGATGACGGCTGAGAAGACGCATACTCTTCCACTGCCGCCGATCGTGGGAGGCATCGTGCTCGTGGGGGGTATTGTATTGCTGGTCATGGGAAACAAAAAGGCCTGAGAAGAAGCCTTGCAGCACAGGTAAGATGAGGCCGAAAAAAATGCACGAGTCGAATACCGCCGGAGACGAGGCATCGACAGACCCAAAGCCGAAACAGAAAAGTCCTGAACTGTAGTCAGGGCCGCCTTTCGCGACGCGATCCCTGCGCTCCAATAAGCTCCCATGACTCGAAGCTGCCCATCCGTTCCCGCTGGAAATCTTGCAGATCCATCAACCTTGAAGATCCGGTGCTTTCAGGAGGAAATTCGCCTCCCGATCGATAGGCACAGCATTGCCTTTTGCTCATTTTCTTGTTAAACAGGAATCTCAAACTAACTGGAACGTCGAGAGTGAAGGATAGCGGAAAAGGAAATTCGATGAAAGCCCTCGCCAGGCTGCTGCTGCTGTTGACGGCAATCGGGATCGCCGGCTGCGTCCAGCAGGTCCGGTACTACGCTCCATTGCAACCCGATGGCTGGAGTGCCCAGCCCATATCGGTTCCGTGCCGTTTTGTCCCTGATGCCGACCTTGATCCCGACACCGGAGTGCCCGTGGGGGATGATGGATATTATCTCTATATCTCGATCGAAGCCGGCGATTGGGACTACAGCACGACCCTGTCATTTATCTACTCGTTCTGGAGAAATCCGGGTGGGCACAGTTGGATCATTCTGGAAAATCCTCAGAATCGTGTGGAATACGGCCACACCGGCAACTTCGGGCTCGAGAGACCTCGTTACCAGGAGCATGTGTATCAGAGGGTTCTGGATCGTGAGCCCGATCCCTTCGCTTATTTGTGGGAAACGATGTCCGATGGCCGATTGGAGATCGGCAGGCCCGATCGCACCCCCACGTTTGTCTGGCGAATGCCGATCACAAAACGGCGGCATCAATTGATCCACGAATACGTGATGAACCGGACGTATGACCTGTTCGGTGTGAGAAACAACAACTGTGTCGATATGGTGACGGATGCGGCGGCGCTGGCGGGGATCAACCTGATCCACCGTCTTCGACTCACCATCCCGAAGAATATGCCTGTCAGCAAGACCCCCGGCTGGACGGACCCCAAATACCGCGTCCTGGAGTTCAGCACGCCGGATGTGCTGCAGCTGGACCTGCGCCAGCTTGCCCGGTTCGGAATCGGGAATGATGTCACAGAGTGGTATCTGAATTTGAAGCGGTGACGATGCAGGAGGGTCGGTCATTGACCGTGGAAACCCTGCGGACAGGCAGGGTAAGCGCTGCCCGTCAGCCCTCTTCGAGAAACCGGCGGCAAACATTCGCGATGTTGAAAGCCGCCGAGCCGTTCTGAACCGGCATCAACCGGCGCAATTCGTCCATGTCGAAGTCCGAGTAGGTTTCCTTACCGAGCGCAAGACCGACGAAGGCAGTCGACGAAAATCGAGTGATCAGGACATCGCAGTTCGCGATCATTTCTTCCGCGTTGCCGGTCGCGAACACCATGGCTCCGGGCGCATACCGGCGGATTTCCCGGGTGGCCCGCTCGACCTTTTCACTCGGGTGAAGCTTGAAGATCAGTTGTCTTCCGCCCGCGAGCTCGACCGCTCTTTCGATGAAGGCCTTGCGGTCCTCGTACTGGAGTGTCTCCCTCAACGACGACGTGCAGACCAGCACGTAGTGCCTGTAGGGGAAGTCGTTGCTGCAATATCGCCTGCAGTCATCGAAATTGGGTATTCCCGTAACAACGACCTTCTCGGGGCGCACGCCGTTTCGAATGAATAAATCGCGATATCCCTCGCTTGCGACGCAGAAAGCCCGGTATGCATCGCTGAGACCGGTCGCTGCATTACCCGCCAACCAGCGAGGAAGGAATCGGAGGCGCTTGACGAGATGGAACATCATGGTTTCCGGGTCTGTAATCCCTTCCTGAACCAGCACGATCCTGTTGTCCCGAATGTTCTTCTGAAGATACACGTCCGAACAGGTAACCACCAGGTCGTAGGGCCGATTTTTCCCCTGGTAGTCGATGGGGAGGCCCTGCTCCTGAAGATACCTCCGGCAGCGTCCCGCCAGCTCGTTTCCTGAGATCGCGAACTCCATCAACCCGAGTCTTCGAAGAATCTCCTCAAAGCCGTGGACGTAGTAGGGCGAGAAGGAGTGCTCGTACTCGCGAAGGTGCTCGGAGACCTGATGCATCTGGGTCGTCTGATTCATCGAACCGCAGATGAAGAATATCCTTTTTTTCATCACGCACCTCCCGAGGTGGCCCGGGCGCCCGGCGGTCATTCGCCCGGGGCAGATGACACGACACGTTCTTCGCGCAACGGGCGTATTCGCCTACCGCCTGTGCACCCAATCGCACCGAAGACAGGCCGGAAACCCGCGATAGTCCAACTTCCCGAAGTTCGCCCGGATCCCGGACAACACGGGCCCATTCCAGATTTCCTTGACACTCTGGAGGTTCAGATCTCCTACGCCCTGATGGCCGTTGTAATCCACGCAACAGGTAACGGCCCTGCCGTCGCAGAGCACCGACAGGGCTGTCCAGGGGTAAAAACAGACAGACACGATCTTTTCTCCCACAAGGTTGTACGCTCTCCCGCCTCCAAAGTTGTCCAAAGAGCTGAGATTCAGGCAGTCGCCGGCCCTCTTGTCCAGGACAGAGCGCCACAGCGATTTAAACTCCTCAGTCCTGGTCCCGTTGGCTTCCGGGGGCAGGTATTGAAGGATCAACTTCGGTGTGCGTTTTTTCAGCTCCTTCCGGATCCTCACAAACTCCCTGATGTTGTTCAGCGCCACCTTGAAATCCAGCCGTCGCATGGTGGCGTTATAGGATTCTTCGTCGGTGCCGCAAAAACTGATCTTCATCGTGTCCAGTCCCGCATCAATGATCTTTCTCGCTGTCTCGGGGAACAGCAACGAAGCATTGGTCACGAGATAGGTGTGCTCGATCCCGCAGGTCTTTGCGAGCCTGATCCGTTCCGGCAACAACTCATCCAGCAGCGGCTCGCCATAGCCGTGCAAATGCACGACGGGTTTTCGGCTCGCGACGGACAGCTCTTTCATGATCTTCTCGAACAATCCAAACTCCATGAAGCCGAGTTTCCGGGTCAGCGTCTCTCGAGGGCACATGACGCACTGCGCGTTGCAGCAGTTTGTGTTCTCGATCAGGATCACGGCGGGCAGTGGCAGATGGTATCGGTAGTACGGATAAAAGAGCCAGGGGGTCTTGGCCAGTGAAAGCAAAGACCGGGTTATCTTGTCCCGTGCATTGAGAATCATGTTGCTTCATTTCTCCGTGTGGTTGTCATGATGCCGAGAGCGAAGACCACGGCTGTCCATGCGGTTCGATACGTCGCATCTCCATCATGGAGCCTCGGGTTCGCTGCGAACAGGTCTCGAAACGCCCCAGCCCGCAGCCGGCGGTGTCGTGATCCTCTTCACCACGTAATCGCCGGATCCATGAAGAGAGCCGCTCATGTAGGTGCGCACCCGGTTGTCCTCGGCTGTCAAAGAGAAGATCGATTTGTCGTAAGGACGAACCCGCAAAGACAACGGTACGCCTATCAGGTCCAGAAGAGTCGCGAAATTGTTGAGATGGGAAACCCGGATGCCGGGGCGGATGCCGGCCAGGAGCCCTGTCCGGCTGAACCGTTCACCGGACACTAAGAAATCGGGCACGTCGGCGATCACCTCGTCAGGCTTCATGTGGGTATACGCCTGCCCATGCTCCGCCAACGTCTGGCCGTGGTCCGAAGTGTACAGGATGACGTAATTCTGATTGGTTGTCTCGGAAACAAACACCCGGAAGAATTCATCCACTTGAAAGCGGATCCCGTTGTCATAGGTATTGACGAGCTTCTCGCGCCCCGTCGCGCCGGGATCGATGGGATCCGAGGCACCCATGACCGGTTTCCAGATCGCAGAGGCCTCATCGTCCGGATATCGATTGCGATAGTGGAAATGGAGACCCTTCTTGTTGACGACAACGAAATAGCCGCCCCGCTCATTCAGAAGACCGCTGAGAAAGCGGGCGATGCCCAGATCCTTCGTGGCTTCAAGATCGACGCGGCGCTCCTCGAACGAACGATCGGTCATCCACCGGTCCAGGGATCTCACGGGGCCCGCCCCGGCCGCTTTCACGAGCGTGGAAAGATAGCCGTGATCGATGTCGATGTAGATCGTCTCGTAGCCCATTTTCTTTGCGTAATCAAAGAGGGTGGGGTTCCTGGCGGTTCGAAAGCCCTCGTCGGGAAATGCGTTGTGACCCGATATGAGATAGGCGTTGCTGATGTAGGAAAAGGTACCGGCAGCCACACAAATGCCGAGATTCTTGAGGAGGCCCCGGGTTTCGAGGGATTGAAGAAACGGTGTGGTTGCGCGCGGGTAACCGTTCAGGCTGAGATTGCTGCCGCGAACGGACTCGTCGATGACATAGATGATGCTGTCGGGCGGCCGTTGGGAGGCCTGAAAGGCCGGCAGGTCGTCTCGCGGTCCCTGATATTTGCGGAGGTTTTCGAACTCGTGATGAAGTGTGGAACGGAGGAAGGAGGTCAGGGGATTCAGATGGAAGCTGCGCTCCGGCACATAGAGAAAAAGGGCGTAATTGGAAGCAAGGAGGTAGAGCACCGGCAAAAGACCGAGGGCAAGGGCCTTTCGAAAGCCGGAACGAGGGGGGACGAGGATCAGTGCCGACAGAACGAGTATGTAGGGGAGAGCATGCAGGAAAACGAGCGGCTGGAAGAAGCTCGCGACGGCTTCTGCCCGATGGTCCCCGCCGACGGTCAAGACGAGAAACAGGTCGGTTGCCGTCATGAAGCGTGATAGAGTCAGCCAATAGGAGAATTGGACGACGACGACGAAAACGAGAAGAATAAGGGCCGCCGAGCGGAGAATCCTGGGGAGGAGAAGGACGAGATAGAAGAGGGCGACGACCTGCAGAAAGACCAGCACGAGGGCGCCCGAGAACATCAAGGTGCCGGCGGCCGGGAGCACATGCAGCAGGGCCCGGTAATCACTGATCCTGAAAAAGGGATCGATGAAAACCGCGAGCGTTGCGGCCAGCAATGCGGCCATGGCCCGAGGACAGGTCGCTTGACGGATGGCGCGAAGGGAGGACGTTTCTTTCATTGGTCCTCTTCCCATTGCGTGGCGATGATCCCCAGGATAAAGACCACGGCTGCAAATACCCCTATCATGGCGGAGTGTCTCAGGGCGGCCATGTGGTCGCCAAATATCATGGATGCACGGAACCCCTCGTTCACGTAGTAAAGGGGCAGGATCCGGGCGAACGTCTGCATGAAGCCCGGCATCATCTCGAGCGGGAAGAAGCTCCCCGAGAGGAACATCATCGGGAAACTGATGGCGTTTGCCGCGGCGGCGGCGCTCTCCGCCTCCTTGGTGAAGTGGGTGATGATCATCCCGATTCCGACGAACGCGAAAACGTCAAGCAGCATGAACACAGGGACCCAGGCATTGATCTGCAGGCTGACGCTGAACACGGCGTAGCTCACCAGCAGCATCGCCGTCGTGGACAGGACCGCAAGGATGAACTGGTACAGGATGTTGGACAGGATCCAGTCGGTGCGGGTGATGGGCGTGGTGGACAGCTTCCGGATGACACCCTTCTGCCGCAGCTCCGTGTTCAAGTGCACCGTGCCGAACAGGCTCAAGATCATCACGGACATGGCGATGATGCCGGGGACGAAGAACTCGATGAACCGGTACTTCCCGGCGAGCATCGATGTCTCGGCCGAGCGGATAAACGGGGGCTCCCCGGACATTTTCTGGTTGATCCCGGAGAACACCGAGTTCAGGATTTGGATCTTGATGAACACCAGGCTGGAGCTGAGGTCGTACAGGTACGTGAGGGTAACGGATGCGTCGGGGTCGTTCAGCTCCGTCCTCTGCAGGAAGGATCCTTCATAGCCTTCGGGAATCGTGAGGACCAGGCTCGACTTGTAGTCCCGGGTGTACTGCGCAGCATTGACGGCCGGTTCGATCCGGATGACCTTGAACTTGCCTTCGAGCTCGAGGGTCTTGACAAGCTGCGCAGAGGAGTCGGTGTGATCGAGGTCCTGCACGTAAAGGTCGAAGCTCATGTTGTCCTGGTTCATGAAGAGGGCTCCGAACACGAGGATCAGGAGTATCGGGAACGCAATCGTAAAGAACATGGCCGGCTTCGCGCGGTAGAAGCTCTTGAGGCTCACGACGAGATTTGCGCCGACGACGCGCGGGTTCATTGCGCCGCCCCCCCGGCGGGTTCTTTGTGGAGCGCCTCGCCGGTAAGCTTCAGGTAGACGTCCTCGAGGTTGGGCCTGCGAACGTCCAGGCTGAGCAGCGACGCCCCGCCTTCCTGGATGGTGTTCAGGATCTTCTGGACGTCGTCCATGCGCTCCACCCTGACCCTGACGTCCTTGTGGTTGTCATGGACCGGTTCGAAACCCATCTCCCGGACGATGTCAAAGACTTTTTCGTCGACGGACCTCAGCGTGAGAACCAGGTAATTCGCGTTGCGTTCTATGAGCGCGCCGGGAGAGCCCATTGCGATGATCTTCCCCTTCGAGATGATGGCGACCGTGTCTGCAAGAAACTCCGCTTCCTCCATGTAGTGCGTAGTGAGAAATACCGTCTTGCCCTTCTCCTTCAGGCCCAGCAGCAGGTTCCACACTTCGTGCCTTGAACGGGGGTCGAGGCCTGTCGTCGGCTCGTCGAGGAACAGGACCTCGGGGTCGTTCACGAGCGCAATCGCGACTCCGAGGCGCTGCTTCAAGCCCCCGGAGAGGTTCTTGTACTGCTCCCGGGTCTTGTCCTTGAGGTTCACGAGCTCGATCAGCCCGTCGATATCGGTGTTTGCGCAGCTGAAAAGCCGCGAATAGTACTGGAGGGTCTCCCTGACCGTGATCCTGTCGAACGAGCTGAACCCCTGCGGGAGAACGCCGATGCGGTGGACGATGTCGTGCTTCTTCTTCGTGACGTCCATTCCGAAGAGGGTCACTTTCCCCGACGTGGGCTTACGGATCGTATCGATGATCTCGACGGTCGTGGTCTTGCCGGCGCCGTTCGGGCCCAGCAGGGCGAATATTTTGCCTTTGATGACGTTGAACGACAGGTCGTTGACCGCCAGCAAATCCCCGTAGCGTTTCGTCAGGTTCTCGACTTCGATTGCGTGTTCAGCTTTTTTCGTCATGGGTTAACTTTTTGCCCATAAGAGGGGTTGGGCATGAAAGATCTCCGCCCATCGCCTCATCCATGTTGTCGATTAAAATTCCTCGCACCAAGGTGCTAGGAATTTAGAATTTTATTTTACTATTTAATTATCTGTTATTATGCTCGCTTACCCCGCAGCAAGCTGCGGGGACCGGGGGCGCATCCCGTCAGGTTGCGCAATCATGTCTGGTCCTTACATTACCGGGAAGCCCCGCTGTGCGGAATCAGGCTTCAATGCGCGTGCAATCGTTTTCAAAAGGGCGATGGAAAGCCACGTCTTCTTCCGGGGAAGCGAACGTACCCACAGGGACCGGCCGGCAGCGATGGGAAACCGCTCAAGGGCCTTCCCGGACAAGCTCACCGGAAAGGTATGCCCGCCGTTTTCCCCTGCCGACGGATAGACGGTGATTTGCCGCGGATCCACGAGATGGAATGCACATCCCAGGGCCTTGACAATTGCTTCCTTGACAGACCAGAGCAGGGCCGATGCCTTTTCCAGGTCTCCGCCCGTCAACCTCAAGGCATGTTGAAGCTCTTGCGGATGAAAGACCCGGTGAAAGGGGTATTCTCCGTGGAATTCATCGCTTCCTGCTGCATCGATGCCGATATCGGACTCATCTCCACAGAGAGCGGCCCAGAGGGTTCCGCCTTCCTCGCTGAAGGAGATGGCCGGACCCCGAACGTCTCCCAACAGGAGGTGGGGCCTGCCAAGCGGGCCGCGGACGACCTGAATGGGGGAAACAGCCCTGTAGGAAGATTGACCGTGTTTCCAGAGAGGACTTTCCACCGCCGCAAGGTGAGCCCACAGGGCGGATAAGAGGCGGTGCCTCTCCCCCGCCCCGCTCGTTCCACGCCCTTTGTGGGTTCCGGCGGCACAGGTCATGGATGCATAGAAGACGGGCCCCCTTCCATGAACGGGACTCATGGTGTGGACGGTTATTTCACGGTGATCCTGTGCCACATCTACTCCCATCTTTTCCGATCTGCGTTCTGTCCAAGCCCTGAAGGCTCAGTCCGAAACCCAGTGCATCCTCAACCCGTCAATCTGCATGATCGTGCGGCCTTGATCGTCAAGCCCCCTGGCGTCCCAGGCAAGGCCTTCGTCGTCCTGCGCCCTCATGCGGGCCTCCAGCGTGATCGATTCCCCCGCCCGGCATTTTCGTAAAAACCTCATCTCCCCGATCTCCAGGGGAATCATCGATCGCCGCTCTGACGGATCCGTTGCAGCGATGTGGAAGCCGACCAACTGCAAAAGGGCCTCGAAAAGATAGGGTGAGTATTGGTACCGGGCGTCCTGCAGATTTGCGAAATCACGGGTCTCCCGGCAGGTGGTTCGGCCCCGCACCACCCCGGGACCTGCACCGTCAAGGACCTCCATCACGCGATACCTGCCTTCGAGGCCGCTGCGGTCTTTGTACCATTGAATCACATTTTCCTGATCCATAGGCCCCGTCCGCAGTTCCTCCGGCCGGACAGGAAAATTCGGGCGGACCTCCCCGAGAGATCCCCCCCCGCCGTCAAGGATCACCTGGCCCTTGCAGTGCGGGGTGAAGCGGTCGGTCAATCTCCCGGCGGGGGAGATGTCCTGTGCGGCGAGAGAGACCTCGCACAATACCTCCTGAAGACCGTTGCCGGCCCGGCGGCAGGAGATCCTGGAACGCCGTGGAACCCCCGGAGGACATTGGATCATGTCCATGAGCCGCACCTGGCGAACTCCCCGCACCTGCAGGTGGGGATACAGGATCCGGGCGGATTCCATGAATGTCTCCAGAACCATGGCGGCCGAGACCAGGGGATGCTTGACGAACCTGAAAGGCCTGTGATCCGCGATCCAGAGATCCTTCTCCAGGGAAAAGGATCTGAAGGCCTCCAGTTGTTCCCGGCGGATGTCCAGGCAGGAGATCCCTTCGATCATGGGGAAGTCCCCGGGGCGCCAGGACACGGTGCCTCCGTCCAGTGCTCCACCGGGTGAAGGACGGGTCGTCTCATCGAGCCGTGCCGTCCTCACGGAGGGCAGCCTCCTCATGAACAGCACCCAATCGTCGTCGGCCGGGGCGACAAAGAGTTCCCGGCAGAAAAGCCCTGCAAGCTCATTGACATGGATGTACGCCGCGCCCTTCCGCTTCATCAGCTCCCGGACCTCCGGATCCTTGGCCATGCCCGCCCCCTCGACAGGGGGAAGCATCAACGCCTTGAATCGGATGGCGCCGTTTTTCCGGCGGAGGCTTCTGAGCAGCGCAGACATCATCCGGTTGGCTGCGGCGTAGTTGGCCTGGCCGGGATTCCCCAGGATCGCGGCCCCCGAGGAGAGGCCCACGAAAAACCTCAACCCGGCCCCCTCCGCGGCCGAGAACAGATTCCAGGCGCCGAGAAATTTGACGTCGGTTACCGTGGAGAAATCATCCGCGGTCATCTGACTTACCAGACCGTCCCTGAGGACTCCGGCGCCGTGAACGATCCCGTCGATCCTGCCATAACGCCTTGCCACCTCGCCCAGGGTCGCGCGGACCGCTTCGGCGTCGGTCACATCGCAGGTGTGGTACGTTGCCTCGATCCCTGAGGAGCGCAGATCCGCCAGGGTCCGTGCGATCTCCCGGTCCCTGGATTCGTCAGGGCGAGACTCGGGAGGCGAAGGCGCGGGGAGCGGCTTTGCGGGATGGATGCCCGGATCGAGAAGAGTCCTTCCCAGAAAGACGAGACGGGGCTTGAAAGGCACAAGGCAGCGGGCCAGGTGGGCGCTGATCCCCGTTGCGCCCCCGGACATGACGACAACGTCTCCAGGGCTCAGATTCAGACTTGGAGAGCCCCCGAAGACCGACGGGGCCACGTGCCCCTCCGACGTGAAGACCCTTCCATCGCGACGAATGGTCTCCACCGCGGCGCATCCTCTGTCCAGGGCACCGCGCAGCGCAACGCGAAGGTCGCTGTCCCTGTCGATTTCCAGGGTACGAAACTGGACCGAGGGGTATTCCTGCGCCGCGCTCAGAAAAAGCCCGAGCATCCCTTCCGCCAGCAGTTGACCGAGGGTTTCGGGCTCCTCCCTGGGACGGATCAGCACTGCGAATTTCCTGGCCGGTGATCGAAGAAATGCCTGCAGGAGGAGAAAGAGCCCCCTGAGATGCCGTGAAACATCCGCCACGCTTCTCAACGTTCCCGACCCGCCTTGATGAAAGCTGATGACCACCCCGGCAAGGGGCGGCAGGCCCGCTATCCGATCTGCAGCCCTGGAGGCCCCTTCATCGGTTCGAATGTCGTGGCCCTCAACGCCCGGGCCGACGTTCCCCTGCATGAACAGCATGGGAAACGTGTCAACCCCGTAATCCCGTCGGAGGATGTCCCCTGCACCTCCGGCTATCCCGTCATCGATGTCAGGGAAGAGAAGGAGGACGGACTCGCCCCGGCTCAATTCCACGGGGATGGCGGCCGCCGACTCTACCGCGGCGTGGCTGAATACGAGCCGCTTCAAATTCGCCCCATCCTCTGAGGGCTTCAGGGTGTCATCCCGCACGGGGTCGGGTTCAACAGCCGTGGCGGCCGGCTGCACGCCGGGCCCTCCCTGCCTGGCGATGATCCTGGAGATCCTCTGCGCGATGTCCTTCACCGTACGGACATTGATGAAATCCTCCAGTTCGATCGTGATCCCGAATTGGCGTTCCGCAGCATCCATGATGATGGGGAGGCGGCTGGATCGGATCGAGAGATCCTTTCTGAGATCCATGTCGGGTTGGATCTCGTCCCGGTTGAATCCGGTAGCATCCATGATGATTCGAATCAGCCTCTCCATGAGATCCTGGTCCTCGGACGCCTCGCCGGGGGCAGGTGCGGCCTGTTGCAAAATGGCAGGGGTGGATTCGAGAGGCGGCGATGCCGGTTTCCCGGGAGAGACCTGCCTCTGGCCTTCGGGAGGCCCCGAACCCGCAAGCATGGATTGGATCACGGATGACAGATCGCCTTCCTGGAACGTCGGGTCAAGCTCTTTGCGGATGGCTTCCAGCATGTTGGGCTTCAGGGAGCGGCCGAAGGTCTCGATCATGAATCGGTTGATTTCCCTCTGGATGATCCTCTCCATCGGGTTGGAGCCTGCAAGCCCACGTTCCGAAGGTCGTAACGCCGGTGCAGGAGCGATTCGGCGGGGTTCGGGAGTTTTTCCGAATGCAGAGAGGGGAACAAATTTCGGTTCTCCTGCAACCTTCAGATGACCCTGGACGAAGAGCCGGGCAAGAGCGGTCCTGTAGGTCAGGCCCTCTTCGTAGGGAAGGCACGTCTGGATGCATGCAGGCTCGGGAAGCGTGTCTGCGATGAGATTGCATAAGGCTTCGCCGGGTCCCACCTCCACGAAGAGCCGGACTCCGTAGTCATTCCAAAGGGTCTGGACATTACTCATCCAATGAACAGGATTTTCCAGGTGGGCCATCAGGATTCGCCTGATCTCACCGGGATCGGATGGATAGGTTGCCATGGTCGTATTGGAGATGACGGGGATCTGCGGGGCGTGAAATGGCATGGAGGCAATGTAGGCCTCGAGCTCATCGTGGATGACCCTCATCATTGGAGAGTGGAAGGCCATGCTGACGCGCAAGAGGGTGGCCCGGTGGCCCATTTCCTTCAATCGTTTGCAGAGATCCCTGACCGCCCCGGTGCCGCCGCTCAGGACTACCTGGTTCGGTGAATTGATATTGCCGATGTGGACATCCTGCCGTCCCCGGATCATCTCTTTCAGCACATCCAGTGGGGCGTCCACGGCTGCCATGACGCCGGGTTCCACGTCCATGGCAGCGGCCTTGTCCATGCAGAGGGCCCTCTTGTTCACGATTCGAAACCCGTCCTCCGGGGAATAGACGCCGGCCAGGCACAAGGCGATCAGTTCGCCCAGACTGTGGCCGGCCATGGCCACGGGGCGGATACCCAGGGAGATGAGGTGTCGAGCCATGGCGTGTTCCATGACGAACAGGGCGGGTTGCTGCCACCGGGTCTTCTCGAGGTTCTCCTCCCGATCGTGGAACAACAGGTGAAGGAGGTCGAAATCCGCCGCAGCGGCAACCCGATCCATCCACTCCTTGATGACGGGAAAGGACTCGTAGAGATCCCGTCCCATTCCCCCGTACTGTGACCCCTGTCCGGGAAACACCAGGGCGAGCGGCAGGGCCGGCAAATTATCGCGGCCAATGAAAACACCCTGCTGCGCGAGCGACTTCACCCCCTTGGGCGAGTCGATTCCGGATTCGGCAAGGGAGACCGACCTCTCGATGACCGCGAGCGCCTCCTCTTCGGATTGCGCCACAACGGCCACCCGGCACGTACGGCCGTCCATCTCCGTCCGGAAGAACGAGACGCCCCGGAGCACGGCAGAGCCATCTCCCTTCTCTCGCTCGAGCGCGGGTTCTCTACCCGGTGAGACCAGGACCGTGTCCGCCTCATCCATGGCCTGCTCCAGCTGCACCACGTAGTTGGAGCCTCCAAACCCGAAGGCGTTGACCTGAAGCCTTCTTGGTTGGCCGTTCCTGCCCTTCCAGTCAAGCGGCTCCCTGGCGACGAGGAGACCCGATCCTTCCAGGTCGATTTCCGGGTCCGGATGCACGTAATTGAGGGTGGGAGGGAAAATCCCCGCCTTCATGGCCGTGACTCCTCGAATGAGGCTGATCATGCCCGAGACGCCCAGTGTGTGTCCGATCTGGGATTTGAATGCCGCGAGCACGGTGCGTTTGGAGGAATGGAAGAACGTCTTCAGGGCACGAACCTCCTCCACGTCCCCTTGCCGGGTGCTCGTGGCGTGGCATTCCACCAGGTCCACGGCGTCGGGCCCGTAGGGCAATCCGCCAAATGAGGCGCCGATGGCGATCTCCTGGGTGACACTGCCGGGCTCCACCATGCCCAGATGGTTGTTGCTTGCTCCCATGCTCGTGATGACGGCGTGAACACGCGCCCCTCTTGCGTGGGCCAGGCTTTCCCGTTCGATGACGATCATTCCCCCGCCTTCGCCCAGGACCATCCCGTCACGTTCACAATCGAAGGGTCGGGAGGTCTCGTGAGGGGGCCTTTCCTGTCCAGACAGCCCGTAAAGTGCTCCCAGGGCGGAGAATTCCACATAATGCATGTGCGTGAGATGATCCTCGCCCCCTCCGACGATGGCTGCATCGATGATGCCGTTCCGGATCATCTGGATGGCGGCGTGAAGAGCCACCAGCGAGGTTGCGCAGGCTGCGGAGACGGCATAGCTGGGTCCCATGAACCCGTACCGGTTGCAGATGAAGCCGGGCGCAGCGCAGCTGAGTCTGCCCAGCAGCGTCGTGTCGTCCGGGGCCATGCGCCCGGCCTTCACCTCCCGTTCGACGGCACTCTCCTGATCCGGCGTGAGGGGAACGGCCCTTTTGACGGCCCCGAGGATCTCGTGAACGTACGCCCTGATGATCATCTTGTTGAGGGTCCCCGCCGCCTCTCCCGAGTTCTGGGAAATGAGGACCGCGATTCGCTCGCGCGGGATGTCCGACTCCAGGATGCCCGATGCCCGGATGGCCCTGTCCGCGAGCCACATGGTAATCCTTGTGGCCTCGGTCATGGTCCGGAAATCATGGGGAGGGATCCCGAGTTCTTGGCGGGAGATGGGAAAGTCCAGGAAGGCGCCCACCTTGCAGTAGGTCTTGTCCGGAACCTGCGGCCGGGGATCATAAAAAAGCGCGTGATCCCACCGCGAAGGCGGGACCAGCGTGATCCCGCTCTTCATGGCCAGGCTTGCAGCCCAGACTTCCTCAGGACTCGTCCCCAGGGCATTGAGGATGCTCATCCCGGTGATGGCAACCCGTTCACGATCGTCTCTGCGGGGGGCGACTTGCATCCGTTCACGGCCGACCCCGGAGGATGGAGTTTCCGGGGTTTTCTCGATCGACCCCACAACGGGCTCATGCAGCAAGAGAGGACCTTCGGCCAGCTCGCGGTGAAAGGACTGCAGCTTCCGGACCTCACGGATGAGGCCTGCGCAGGCTCCGCTCATGAATTGCCCGCGTTCCAGTGAGCCCCGCTCATCCAGGGCCGCCCCGTTCGGCCTGTCCATGCCCCGGGCCGCAGCGAAGAGGCTCCCCGCTGCCATCTCCTCCATTCTCGTCCGGAAAGATGCCTCGTCCTGGTGACCCGCGGCAAACTCCCTCTCTAGGGATAAAATCGCTTCCACTCTGGGGGTCCTCAAGGACCGCACCCGAAGCCCGGTGTCCCTGCCTGAAATGACGGTTCCCCCCGGAGGCGATTTCAGAATCATCCGCTGATAGAGCGCTGTCAAGGCGCCTGTTTCAACGATCTCCCGGGTGGTCAGGTAAGCGGTACCCATCTGGATGGCGTCCGCGCCCAGCATGGCGGCCAGAAATGCGGTCTCCCGATTGAAGATTCCCCCTGCCAGGATCACGCGGCAGTTTTGGAAAAGGGATGGCGTGCGCCGCTTGAGATCCAACAGCATTTGAGCCAGGGTGAGCGTGCTGTGCTGCCCCACATGGCCGCCGGCCTCATAGCCCTCGCAGACCACGTACCGGACGCCGGCTTCCAGGGCGAGCCTCAACAGGGCCTCATCGGGCGCGATGTAGATGACCCCGATGCCGCATGCGATCAATTCTCTCAAGGGGGAGAGATCGCCGCCTGCGATCACGACAAAACGGGGTCTCTGTTTCTTGATCCAGGCCAGATGCATCTCCCGGAAAGGGTTCTCCGCCAGAGAGACGACGTTGACGGCATAGGGGCGCCCACCCATGATCTCCGGAAGGCGTCCCAGCCTCCGGTCAAGGGCCTCCGCGTCCATCATGCCAAGGGCGACGGTGGGCAATCCGCCGGCATCGGCAACCCTTAGGGCAAACTCCGGGACATCGGTGATCCAGGTCATGGCCCCCTGGATAAAGGGATATCGGGTCCCCATCTCTGAAGCTGCAGGGCTGTCCACAAAGCAATCCTTTTTTGCCTCGGCCAGGCGGCAACCGTTGCGAATCTCGCCCATAAAGGCCTTCACGGCCTCCTCGGTTCCGCCCCCGAAACGCTCGACGAACGACCGGGCAAAGGCGGTCTCCACAGCGAGAGGAATGACCTCGTCCTGGTTGAAATGGCTCTCCAGGGGATGGAGGGCCCTTGCATGCACCCGGCTTGCGAAGGTACGGCGGCTTTCTTCCGTGTTCTCTGCCCCGTGCAGCGAGTCCTCGAGCGTCCTGATCTCCTTGAACGCGCGAGAGTTTCCCTTGTTGAAAAGACGACAGGGGACCCGCAGGCCCAGGCCGACCACATCGGTAGACTCCAGGCGGAGATTGGAGAGCCGCTGGCGTTGGACATCATCCACGGCAACCAGATCCGTCAGCCAATGGACACTTTCGAAAACGATCCCGGCGGCCCCTGTGGACAGGAGTGCCGCTGCCGCCTCGGGGGTGGAGACGCCTCCCCAGATGATGATGTCGAGAGGCTGTGAGGATGTGCGCAGCATTTCCTTTACCGCCGAATAGAGGGCCAGGGTCGTCTCACCGCTCACGAATCCGGAGGCCTCGCATCCTTTCAGGACGATGCGCCCGATTCCCGATGGATCTTTCACAATCGCGGCTAGGAGATCCACGTTTCCGACGATCGGAAAGCAGCAGTGGTATTCCGACAATTCCCTCAATCTCTGCATAACGACGGAAGGATCTCCTTGGAATGACGGAGGGTGGCATTCTACCCAGATGTTGCGGACCCCTGTTTCCTTCAAGTACCGCCCCAAAGACGGATCCATCAGGGCAGGGACAGAAATCTTGATATCCCTGACGTGGCCGTCAGGGTCGGCCTTTCGCAAGAAAGAACGCAGCCCGTCCACCCCCGTCATGGAAAAATCGAAGACGGCCCTGCTCCCTGTTCGCTGGGCCATTTGAATCACCGACGGGGTGATCTCCTCAGGCCGCCAGACGAAACCGATGACGGAAACCCGATGCTCAGCCACTTGATCCAGCCCCTTTCTTCAAGGCGAACCGTTCCCAGTTCAAGACGATAACGGTTTTCTGAAGATTCGATATTTCTTGTATCGTCTTGCGCCCGCTTCCTCTGCCAGGGAGTTGATCGACTCGTTGTCCTCCAGGGTCCAGCCCAGCTCCAGATAACGATACTTCTCTTTTTCCCTCGCCAGCTGATAGATGTGGTGGAAGGCCAACATGGGGAGTCCCAGTTGCCGGAACTTCTCCTTGATCCCGAACATCAACAACCGCAATCCGTTGATCTTCCGCCGATGCAGGAGGTACTTCAGCAAACCCGTCAGACCGATCCGCCCGTTGAGACGCTTGAGCAACGGGTTCATGTCAGGAAAGATGACGCAGAACGCTGCGGGTTCATCCTCGTAATCGATGAAGAAAACCATGTCCGGATCCACGAATTCCATCACGTTCTTTTGAATGTCCCGCATCTCATGATCGCTCAGGGGAACGAAACCCCAGTTACCGGACCACGCGCCGTTATAGATCTCCCTGATCAGGGCAAACTCGGAGTCCGCATCCTTTGGACGGGAGGGCCTGATGCGAATCCCTTTTTTTCTGGCGATCCGTTCGGCAAGACGATCCATCCAGTCGGGGAGCCGGTAATCGCCATCGATCAGGAAAGCCAGCAGGTCCTTTTCCTTGGTGTAGCCGCACGATTCGACCAGCCTTGGGTAGTACGGCGGGTTGTAGGCCATCATCAAGGCGGGCGGGTATTGGAATCCCTCAACGAGCAAGCCCACCTCGTAGTTGGTGGACGGGCTGAGCGGTCCTCTCATGAAGGTCATCCCATTCCGGCGAGCCCACGTCTCCACGGAAGAGAAGAGGGCCGCCGCGGCGTCCGGATCGTCGGCACATTCGAAGAATCCCCAAATGCCCATCTTTTCGTTGTGGAACTCGTTATAATGGCGATCGATGACGCCCGCGATCCTTCCCACCGTCTCCGAACCGCGTCGGGCCAGAAAGAGGATGCCCTCGGAGAACTCCCAGAAAGGGTGTCTGTCGGGGTCCAGCATCCGGCGAACCTCTTTCTTGAGGGGGGGAACCCAGTGGGGATACCCGGCATAGATCCTCCATGGCAGGTCGATGAAATCCTTTAATTCCGAACCTCCTTCCGCAACAATAATCTCGATGCCGGCCATCATCGTTCCCTTCGAAAGGTGGTCACTTCGAAAATGGTAACATAGACAACGTCCTGACGCAAATCTCTAAGGCAGATATGCGATTTTTGAAGGTTCTTGCATCATGCGGACCGTGCATGAAGAAAGGACCCTTCTCCCTTTTGCGAATGATTCGTAGAACTCTGACTGCGCTGCATGGATTCCAGCGCCTTGAAGGATCACCGCAGGTACCCGGCGAAATTGACCTCTCCTTGACAATCCTGAGAAAACAGATAGAATCAGACTAGTTACCGCTTTTCACCCTTCCCCATTAAGGGATGAGGAAGGGTGGGCAATGAGAAATTTTACAAATCAGGAAGAAAATTTCATTGAAAGCCCTGGTCACTGGAGGCACAGGATTTATCGGAAGCCATCTGACAGAAGCGCTCATTCGTAAAGGAGTGCAAGTCCGCTGTCTGATTCGAAAAACCAGCGATTTGAAGTGGCTGAAAGGTCTTCCCGTCGATTTCGTTCATGGCGATTGTAAGGAGAAGGCCTCTTTGGAAAAGGCGGTAAGGGGTGTCGATCGGGTGTTCCATTTGGCCGGTGTGACCAAGGCGATCAAGAAGGAAACCTATATTGAAGTCAATGGCTTGGGAACGGAAAATCTGATCCACGCGTGTCTCGACAGTAATCCTCGTCTACAACAATTCATCTATGTTTCGAGCCAGGCAGCGGCAGGGCCAAGTCGAAATGGGTTTCACAAAAAGGAGTCAGACCCCTGTGAACCGGTTTCCTTTTATGGCCGGAGCAAGCGCGCGGGGGAAGAAAGGGTTCTTGCCCATGCCCATGAACTTCCCGCTCTCATCCTTCGGCCTTCTGTTGTCTACGGGCCAAGGGATAAAGATGTTTTTGCCTTTTTCAAATGCCTCTCCAGAAGGATCAAACCCTGTCCTGTAGGTCCGGACCCGCATCTGAGCCTGTGCTATGTGCAGGATATTGTCCGGGGGATTCTACTGGCTGCTGAATCTCAGACAAAGAGCGGAGAAATTTTTTTCCTCTCGGACGGCAAGGACTACCGGATGGAAGAGATCGGAGATATCGTTGCACAGGCGATGGGGATCGATGCTTTTCGCATTCCTGTTCCCAGGCAAATGATATGGGGCATCGCCTGTTTTTCGGAAGTTCTCTCTAAATTTTCGAGGAAGCCTTCCCTCCTGAACAAAGATAAAGCAGAAGAAATGATCCAAAAAGATTGGGTTTGCGACATCACGAAAGCCAAAACCCTCCTGGGCTTTGAACCCGGGGTTCCACTGTCGGAGGGAGCAAGATTAACCACGGAATGGTATAAAAAAGAAAACTGGTTATGACATGAAAAAAGGGGATTCAATGGATCTTTTTGAAAAGTGCGCCCAGGCTGCGGAGTATGAATCCGCTTTGAAGCAAAGTGAACACTATTCCTTTTTCCGAAAGCTCGGATCGCCGCAGGATTCTGAAGTGGTGGTCAACGGGAAGCGAGTCATCATGATCGGCTCCAACAACTATCTTGGACTCACCAACCACCCCCGGGTGAAGGAAGCGGCGATCAAAGCCATTGAAAAATACGGCACCGGCTGTGCCGGTTCACGGCTTCTAAACGGGAATCTTGATATCCACGAAGAACTGGAATATAAGCTGGCGAAGTTCCTGCGGAAGGAAGCGGCTCTGGTCTTCGCAACGGGCTACCAGACCAATTTGGGAGTGATCTCTGCTCTTGTGAGCCGGAACGATGTCGCGATTATCGACATGTACGATCATGCAAGCATCATGGACGGCTGTCGCCTCTCCTTCGGCGAGGTCAGGAAATACCGGCATAACGACATGGACGCTCTCGAGAGAACTCTCGAAGGCTCGAAGGGAAAAGACAAGCTGATCATCGTCGATGGCGTCTTCAGCATGGAAGGCGATATTGCGGATCTCCCTGCCATTGTGAAACTGGCCAAGGCCTATGGGGCGAGGATCATGCTGGATGACGCCCACGCGATCGGCGTTCTTGGAGAGGGGGGACGGGGAACGGCGGAGCATTTTGGCCTGGAAAACGAAGTCGACCTGATCATGGGAACCCACAGCAAATCCCTTGCTGCGATCGGCGGCTTTATCGCAGGGCCCTCCGATGTGATCAGCTGGATCAAACACCTTGCCCGCTCGATGATATTCAGCGCCAGTCTCCCCCCCTCCCTGGTGGCATCGGTGAGCACCGCCTTGGACGTGATTGAAGAACAGCCCGAATTACGAGCCCGGCTTTGGAGCAACACGCACAAGATGCTGAAAGGATATAAGGCGCTCGGCTACGATACAGGAACGAGCGCCACCCCGATCATTCCCGTCGTGATCAAAGACACCATGAAAACGTACGAGATGTGCAGGCTCCTCTTCGAAAACGGGGTCTTCGTCAATGCGGTCATCAGCCCTGCAGTCCCGCAGGGACGAGAACTCCTGAGGACAAGTTTCATGGCGACCCATACGGAGGAACAGTTGGATCAGGTCCTGACTGCCTTCGACAAGGTGGGAAGACAGGTTGGGGTGATCTGATGGAAACCGGCGACACGGCGACATCCCGCCTGAATCGGAAGGCCGTCTGGCTGTAAACGCAAATGCAACGGACAGGGTCACGATTCCCTATGACTTCATCCCGGGCGGCTACTTCGGCACCATCTTTTCGCGAAGCCGCTCTCCCGTCTGCAGGTCTTTGCCATACACCTCGACATAGTGGACTTTGTACCCCATCAGCGTGTCGGAGGCGTGGATGTGCAACTTCTCCAGGACGACCGGCCGGCCGTTGATGACCCCCTCGGCATGGACGGCGTCCTTCACCTTCTTCACGATGATCTGCTTCTCGGGGGCAACCACCAGGGCCATTCTATAGCCGTTTACCGACGGGTCCGGCTTGACGGTAAACCCGTAGGCCATTTTCTTCTCGATCCAGTTGAGTTCCTCCCGGGGACTGCCCTCGGCACGCTCGGCCCAGTAGGCGATCACCGGCTCCTTGGGATCCAGTTTGCCGTCGGCGGTGAGCCGGGCGTCGTAATGCACGACATTGGTGTTCTTGTCCCGCTCGATGATGAACAGCGGCGACGTTTTGATCTGGGCCGCGGCCGGCGCAGCCAGCAGCGCCAGGACGGCGAACAACCACATTGCCTTTTTCATGGGCCATCCTTCCTGGAGATCGGTTTCACTGCAAACCACAACCTGTGCGACGGGGTCTGCGTTCATTCATTTTACCAGTTCCAGAGTTAGACTCCCTCTTTTTTTATGGCCTGTCAGGGTGTTCTGTAAGAAAAAAGCGCTATCGTCTCCGGCGCAGGCGGTTTATGCCCGTGAGCGTTGTGCAGACGGATGGTGTTGTACTTGATCTTCTACTTGAGATTTCGATCATTTATGCTTATAGTAAAAATAAGTATGATCATGGAGGGAGAGGCGTGTTCACCACATTGGAAAGACTGCAGAAACTTTTCATGGCCCGCTTTCATTTCAAAATGGAAGAGCTTGCGGCCACGACAACGCTCGAATATTTAGGCTTGGATTCTCTCAATATCATCGAAATCATGTTTGATATCGAAAATGAATTCAACATCAGGATTCCTGACCGGGAGCTTCGAGAGCTTGCGGTTACAACGATACAGGACATGGTCAATGCTCTGGACCGGTTCATCTCGGAACAGGATCCGGGACAAGCGATTGGGTCTTCAAGTCGCAGTTGTGCTCAACATGAATGATTTATGAAACGGAGAGTAGCCGTCACAGGGCTGGGCATTATTTCCCCTTGTGGGAATCATGTCGATGATTTCTCATTCAATCTCATGGCCGGCAAGTCCGGAGTCAGAAGAATCTCTTCATCCTGTTCCAGCCTGCTTTCAGTAAGAATTGCCGCCGAAGTCGATTTTAATCCCCTCGACTATTTCACGAACAAACAAGTGTCCGGGTTGGACCGTATGAACCAGTTTGCTTTGGCTGCCGCTTCTCAAGCATGGAAAGATTCAGGACTGTCTCTCGGGGCGAAAGAGAAAGAGCGCGCGGGAGTCTATATCGGCTCGGCGATGGGCGGGGGAAACACCATAGAGGCTTTATACGATCAACTGTTCAGGCATAATGCCGACAGGGTAGAACCCCTCACGGTGCCCATGATCATGAACAGCGCTTCTGCCTCCCATATATCGATGCTGTATGGCCTTTCAGGGGCCTGTTTGACGATGTCCACTGCCTGTGCTTCCTCGGCAAACGCCATCGGGGAGGCTTTCCGGCAAGTCAGAGATGGCTATGCTGACGTGATGCTCGCAGGAGGGGCTGAGGCCTTTTTGACCTATGGAGGTTTCCGAAGCTGGGAAGCTCTCAGGGTGCTCGCTGTCGAAGACCCTGAAGACCCGTCAAAGTCCTGTAAGCCATTCTCCAAAAACCGCAGCGGTTTAGTGCTGGGCGAAGGGGCCGGCATGGTTGTGCTCGAGGTAATGGAAAGGGCCGTAGGACGGGGAGCACCGATTTACGCAGAGCTTATGGGCTACGGCTCCACATCCAATGCCGGCCATATTACCAGGCCCTCCCTCGAAGGGCAGGCACGAGCGATGGCGGAAGCGCTCAAAGATGCCGGCGTATTGCCCGAAGAGATAGACTACATCAACGCTCATGGGACAGCAACCCCGTGGAACGATCTGTTGGAGACACAGGCCATCAAGAAGGTATTCGGCGATTGTGCCTGCAACGTTCCCGTCAGTTCTACAAAATCGATGCATGGCCACACCATGGGCGCAGCGGGCGCCATGGAGTTTATTGTTTCACTGCTTGCGATAAAAAATAACGCCGTTCCCCCGACGATCAACCTTGACCAACCCGACCCGGAGTGCGACCTCGACTATGTCCCGAATGTCGGCCGCAAGGGGGTGACGGTGAATACCGTGATGTCCAATGCTTTCGCTTTTGGGGGAACCAATGCAGTGCTGATTGCCGGGAAGAGATCGTATGTGGGTGGTCGCTCCCGCAGAAGCGGATGAAATCCTGAGACCGTTGACGCGAACCGTTGAAGCGTTGCCCGAGGGCTCTTGAAAGGAGGGAATCGTGGCAAAGGAATACGAATACCTCGACGACTATGCCGTTGGAGAACGTTTCATATCATCGGCCAGGACGATCACGGAAGCCGACATCGTCAACTTTGCCGGCATCACGGGCGACTGGCACCCCATGCACACCGACGTCGAATACGCCGCAAAAACTCCTTACAGGGAAAGGATCGCCCACGGCATGCTCACCCTGAGCATCGGCATGGTGCTGCCTTTCAGGCTCGGCCCTCACTCGAACTTCCTGCCCAAATCCTTGATTGCCTTTTATGGCATGGACAATGTCCGCTTTACGACACCGACGAAAATCGGTGATACCATCCACTGCGAAGCGGAGGTGACAGAAATAACCGACAAGGGGATAGGCCATGGGATCTTGACAACGCAAAACCAGATCAAAAACCAGAGGGGTGAGGTCCTGGTCTCCTATGTGATCAAGGTCCTGTACGGCAAGAGGCCTTAGGGTTTTTCATTTCGACATGGCGTCTGGAGATCGGACCACAACGTCTGGAGGTGAAACGATTCGGGAAGTTATCTCTTCCGAGGTTTCAAGCCCATCCAATCAATCTCGTCGTCGGATCCCAGCATGAAGGCGATCCCTTGAGTCTCTTCATAACTTTCCAGCGCGATCTTGACCAGGCTGGTCATGGGAACCGAAAGGATCATGCCAATCGGTCCCAGTATCCATCCCCAGAAAACCAGTGAAAGGAAAACAACGAGCGTCGATAAACTGAGGCCCTTGCCCATCAGTTTCGGTTCAATGAGATTACCCACGACAATATGCACGACAATGAAGCCAAGGACTGTTAAAAGGGCCGACCCCGCCCCTAACTGGACGAGCGCGAGAAGGGCGACAGGCAGGCCGGCAAGGATTGCGCCAATATTGGGCACAAAGTTCAGCAGAAACGAGAGAGTTCCCCAGAGCACCGGATAATCGACACCCAGGATCAGGAGCCAAAGCCAGATCGCAAGACCGGTGGCGGCGCTGATGAGGGTTTTAATGACCATATAGCGCTTGGCGTGCTGGCTGAATTTCTCAATAGTAGACAGCGACCTCTCCGGGTTTTTCAGTACGATCCGCAATTTCTTTGGAAAATCAGCCATCTCCAGAAGGATGAACACGACCGTAAGCAGGATCAGAAACGCATGTGCGAGAACGCTGCTCAGGGCTGCGAATATGCCCCCGGCCAGGACCATCACCCACCCGGGATGTAAAGCACCGGATACCTCTTCTGCTGGAATGTTAACGCCATTTTCGCGCAGCCAGCTCAGCAATTCGGCAATCTGGGCCGACAATCGTTCTTGATAGCCGGGAAGGGATATCAGGAAATCATTCAGGGAGGGAACGATCAATGCTCCAAAGAGCAATCCTGCAATCAGGATGGCCACGAGAATGAGAGCAAGCGCCGGCAACTTCGGCACGCCCTTCCGTTGCAGCCAGAACAAGGGCGGAGCGCAAATGACCGCAATGAACACCGCCAGAAAAAAAGGGACCAGGATGGGACTCGCCGCCTTCATCCCCGCCACCACGATGATAAAACTCGCCAGGATCAGCAGTGCGGGCGCCTTGGTTGCGCGTTTCCGGTTATAATCCATGGAGGCCTCCGAAGATCATCTCACCAACCCGAGGTTGCCGAATACAATGAGACAGATGGCAAGGGTATCACTGAATCGTCTCTCGACAAGGAGAATCAATATGTCCTGCTTTCGGGCTTCATCAGCCGACGCATCTATTGTCCTCTCTTTTGCTGCATTTCTTTTTTCTTTGCTTCGATCTTGTAGATTTCGTCCTGTGTGGCGCGAGCCTTGTCCCGTCCTGGATTGGTGGCGATATACAGCTTCAGTGCAGCGATGGCATCATCGTAACGTTGTGCACCCTTTGCCGCGATTCCGAGCTCTCGGTTGGCATCGGGCCACCAGGGGGCAATAAGAAGAGCATTCTTGAACTCATCCATCGAAGCATTATAGTCCTCAATTTTTTTGGCATCCTTATAATGGGTTTTAGCCATTACATAGTGACGTCTTGCCTCCTCCGGTATCGCCGGTGACGGCCTCATGGTCTGTACGTGCTTGATGATCTTTTCCCGCAAGGCGTTGTCATTGGGATTCTTCTGGAGGTCAGAGACGTACTGGTCGAGAATTTGTTGTGGCGACTGTGCCCGTGCATTTGACATCAGCGCAAATATCGAAACAAATAGGATCAGCGCTGCCAGACTTGGCTTTTTCATGGTTATCCTCCCCTGATGAGGTTTATCTACTTTCCTGTTTCTCCGTGTTGGCCGATAAGCACCCTACCTCATAATGGATGAAGATTCTCAGAAAGTCGGCCCGTAACAAAGTGTCCGGCAATTTTATGGGCATGTGCAAAGGATCAATTTGCTTTCTTTAAAGGCTTCACCCACCTGTGAGAGGATTTTGCAATTCCAGATCGTACCGTTCCCTGGTTCTTTATTCATGGCCGACCCGAGGTCGATATCACGGCGGCTTATAATCCTGGCCTATCTTCTTACCATGGCTATTATTTCTTGATGTCTTCTACTGCCTTATCGACTTTCTTGCCGGCCTTCTCCAGCGGACCTTCTTTCTCGCAGCCCGACAGCCCCACAATCAGGGCGATCATCGCCAACACGGCGATGACACTCTTGCATTTTTTCATCTTTCGTACCTCCTTTCGCGAATGGGTGAACATGCCTGAATCTTGCTAACAGAGCATATCATACAGAACTGAATTCAGCGGTCGGCTTTTAGCCGACGGGCCCGGCACCGACGGTAGGCAGTCGATGAGATCTTCTCTCGTCTTTTCCATGATTGTCCTCAGCGTGACGGTTCTCCCCATCGCTGTGTCTTTTTATAATATAACACAGGATAACTTTGTTGACGAATCGAAGTTCAGGAAGATTTCGCGCTCCCCTGACTCCCAGCAAACAGCCGCCTGGGTACAGCCGGAAAAAAATCACTTCGTACACACTCCTATAAGAGTAAAATTCCCCGCACCAAGGTGCCAGGGATTTAGAAACGCTTACCCCGCAGCAACGTTCGACTGGCTCACGTCAGGCGCTGCGGGGACCGGGGGCGCATCCCGCCAGGGTGCGCAATCATGTCCGGTTCTTTCCTCGCCGGGAAGCCCCGTGAAGCGGCATCAGGCTTCAATGCGCGTGCAATCGTTTTCAAGTAAGGTATTTCGAACCCCCTTATCAGGGTATGGAAGATATGAAATTTCTTTTCATTGACGTAAGATTACTTACAATATGAGAAAGGAATATGCCCTGAATCTGCTGGTCGCGGACGGCGATGCCCGGGCGGTGATAACGGTCATGCAGAAGAGAGAAACCTCATCCATCGGGGAAATCATCAGGTTGACCTCCATCGGCACACTGGTGCTGTTCTTCATTGCGGAGATCGTTCTCGCACAAGATGTGTTCTATGTCCATCATGTCGTCGTCCTGGCCATTACCAGCATTGCCATTATATCGTGGTGCTGGGGTCAGGATCGCCGAGTCACATGATATAGCGACATCTCTACTCCTTCCGGCTTAAGATAAGAAGATCCCGAAACCAACCCTTCAACCTACCTGCTAACTGACAAAATCAGAGAAAGGATGAATACTATGAAAAAGAGCCATATGGCTATCCGTCTTCTTTTTACCCTCATGATGATCACCGCCTTTGTGGCCTGCGCATCGACACCGCAACAGACAAGCACGGGGGAACATATCGATGATTCCGTCATCACGACCAAAGTAAAAACTCTGCTCGCTAATGATGATTTTCTCAAGTCATTTGAGATCAGCGTCGAAACCCGCAAAGGCATCGTTGGGCTGAGTGGCTTTGTTGATTCTCAAAGGGCTGTCGATAAGGCGGGACAAATCGCACGCGGTGTCGAAGGGGTCAAATCCGTCAATAATGCCCTCATCGTGAAATAGGCAGCCGTTAAAGTAACAGGAAGGAGGAATATCATGGGTACAATACTGATCATCATTTTAGTCCTCGTACTGATCGGCGCACTGCCCACCTGGCCTCACAGCAGGAGTTGGGGATACTATCCCAGCGGCGGAATCGGATTGATCCTTCTGATTCTGATCATCCTGTTGCTCCTTGGGAAGCTCTGAAGAGATTGCAGGGCACGAGAAATCACTATGCATTCGTCTCAAAGAAGATGTCGTATTTACAGGCAGCACTTCATTGCGGAGTTCACTGCCGTTAATGCATCAACTGTTAAACAAAAATAGGTAGAGGAGAAACCCATGAAATCCAGTACGAAGGACCAAGCGGAAGGCAAGTATCATGAAGTAAAGGGTAAGATCAAAGAGATGGCCGGGGAACTGACCGATAACCCAGAGTTGGAGGCTGAAGGGACCAGTGAAAAGATAGCCGGCAAAGTTCAGAATAAGATCGGTGAGGTCAAGGAGGTTTTTGAGAAGTAGTGAGGGCGGTACATCCTGCATGCGCCGGCGGGTCACTGGGCCTCCGGCTGCGGGTGCATGATACACCTTAACCAGGACTCTGAAAGGCATGGGGTCTTCAGAGAAAAGAATTCAAATAAACAACCGTAGCAACAATGAAAGGAAAAACGCTCCATGAAAGCAAAATATTTCATATCTCTACTGGTGGCAGCGGTGGTTCTGCTGGCGCTCAGCATGCCCGTTCTCGCGTCCAAGATGGATGACCAGATTGTATCATCAGCCAAAAAGTCGTACGTGTTCAAGAACTACCTCAAGAACGACGATATCAAGATCCAGTCCAAGGACGGCGCCGTCACCTTGACGGGGACCGTCTCCGAGGAATCCCACAAGTCACTGGCCCAGGAGACTGTGGCCGGCTTGCGCGGGGTCAAGAGCGTAGACAACAAGCTGGAAATCAAAGGGGAAAGCCCGGCTGCGAACTCGGATGCGTGGCTCATCACGAAAGTGAAAACTGCCCTCCTGTTCCATCGCAGCGTGAGCGCCACCGCAACCGAAGTTAACGCCAAAGACGGCATCGTGACCCTGCGAGGCAATGCTGAAAGTCAGGCACAAAAGGACTTGACGACTGAATACGCCAAGGATGTCGACGGGGTCAAGGATGTAAAAAATGAGATGGTGGTGTCAAAGCCCGCAAAAAAGACACAAACGACAGGCGGCAAGATCGATGACGCCTCCATCACCGGCCTGGTCAAGATGACGCTGCTCTATCATCGCTCGACCAGTGCCCTCAATACCTCGGTCACAACGAAGAATGGTGTGGTCACATTAACCGGCAAGGCCAAAAATGCAGCGGAAAAGGACCTGGCTGCCAAATATGCCAGCGATGTGAATGGCGTGAAGAGCGTAAACAACCGGATGACCATCGAGTAGTTTGATTCCAAGACCAGAGTGACTGTGTTCCCGCTGCCGGCCGGTATGGTGATGCAACAGCCGGCAGTGGGAATGAGCAATCAGAAAGGAGAATCCCATGCTGTGGACCATTGCTGTCATATTAATCGTTCTGTGGCTGCTGGGGCTGGTGACCGGCTATACAATGGGCTATTTCATTCACATTCTGCTGGTCATCGCAATCGTCGTGTTACTGGTCGGGTTCATTCAGGGGCGAAGACCTGTATAAACGACGATACAGCTTCAGCAAACTTTCTAGACGAGCGTCTCAATAGCGTGACGGCTGTGTCATCCGGTACAACACGGACATGATCCCGGCCGCCACGCACCATGATGCCTCCGACCGGCACATTGCCGGCTGCTGAGCGGCTTGATTTGCCTTTGCGCCGGCCACCGAAGCGGGCCTCGTCCAATTCGATCTCCCCACACAGCAAGCTGAAGTCAGCGTTCAGCTTCATGCGGTTCCTCTAAGCCAGAACAGAATCAATAACCATTTTTTTACATCTCTGACCGCGAGGAGAAAATGATGAAAAAATTAGCACTTTCCTTGTTGTTGACGGTTGTTTTTGCCGTGCCCGCTTTCTCACAGATGACGGACATGCCCATGAAAGGACAGGGACGGATGATGGAAATGGGCAATATGGACAAGATGGGCGACATGGTGGGCATGTGCATCGAACATGCGGATCAGATGGGGCTTACCGATGACCAGATCATGAAAATGAAGCCCATCCATCGCGAAATGCAAAAAAAGCAGGCCCGATACAAAGCTGACCTGAAGATAGCAGAGATTGAGCTGATGGAAATCATGGACGTGAAAGATTTTGACCTGGAGAAGGCCAGCTCTCAAGTGAAAAAAATTGCAGAGATCAAAACAGCCCATCAGTTGGAAATGCTGAAAGCCATGAAAGAAATGCGGACCATTCTGACGGACGAACAGTTTAAGAAAATGAAGAAAATGATGCCCATGAAGATGGGTGAGAAAAAACCGGCCAAGAAGACGATGAAGAAACAATAAGGTTTTGCCAGTGTGAATGTGCCCCGTGAGTTTCATGAACGATGCAATCTAAGACAGGAGGCGTGAAATGAAGAACGCTGTTTTATGGACCATGCTCATGGTTTTTGGGTTGGCCTTGTTTTCGAGCTGCGCCACGATGCCTCAAAGATGGCCGGATCAGGAAAGGATTGCTGAGAACAAGATGGTTGTCATCCAGGAGAAGATTGGCGATGGGCTGAAAACCGGTGCGCTTAGCCCTGATCAGTCACAGATGTACCTGACGACCCTGAAGGGGATTCGAACAGACTATACGGCGCTGAGAGACAGAGACGTCACCCGGGACGAATGGGACAGGCTCAATGGCAGATTGGATGTGCTTGGAGCGGAGATCAACAGAGCGCTTGTCCGGCCTGCAAGTCCTGCAAGAATTGAAGAACCGAGGAATGCGGACAGGATTGTCGCAGTCCAAAAAAGAATTGATGACGGAAGAACCAGCGGGCGTTTGTCTTCGACAGACGGGAGAGCATATCAAGACAGGCTGGACTCCATCCGGCGCGATTATCTGCGGATGACGGAAGGGGGCAGATACGCCACGAACGAGGAGAGAACGGACATCTCACGTCGGCTTGACTCGCTGGAAACGGATCTCAGTCGGTCCCGATAGAATAGAAACAAAATCGGCATGCCGGTTGACCGGGGGCGCCTCGGAATAATCACGACCCTGCTCCCCCTCTCCCAACAGAAACCGGCGCCATTACTGAATCTGTCATGTGAGTTTTAATCCGATGGGCGGGAGTTCAAATCTCCTACGGCCCATCAGAAATCAAAAGGGGTTCCGAACCCAATCGGAACCTCTTTCGTTTTGGTTAGGCTCCTCGCCCAATGCCCCCACATGAAGACTGGAGCGGTTTCCTGGCGGCAGATCAACTCTGCGCGGCGGGTATTTTCACCTCGACAGCGTGTTCCCTGTGGTCGTCGACAAGGGGAATGGTCTTGTCCTGCTGCTCGACGCCGTCTACGATGACACTCGTTGCGCCGTCGCCGGGTCGCGTGCGCAGGACGGATATGTGGTAGACCGTTTCCCGATAGCGGTAGTGCAACGTGAAGCCTTCCCAATCCGCCGGGAGGATCGGCGCGAAACTCAGGCTGTCAACCTCCAGCCTAAGCCCCAGGAGCGATTCAACGATCAGCCGGTACATCCAGCCGGCCGAACCGGTGTACCACGTCCATCCGCCGCGGCCCGTATGAGGCGAAAGCGCATAGACGTCAGCCGCAACGACGTAGGGTTCCACTTTGTAGGTGGCTGTCGCCTCGGGCGAGAGCGCATGGTTCACAGGGTTGATCAGGGTCAACACTTCCCAGGCGCGCAGATCGTCGCCCAGTTGAGCAAATGCCATCGCCATCCAGATCGCCCCATGAGTGTATTGGCCGCCATTTTCCCTCACACCGGGGACGTACCCCTTGATGTAGCCGGGATTCATATCCGACTTGTCGAACGGCGGATCCAGGAGCTGGACCAGCGCCTGATCCCGCCGGATGAGCCGCTGATCCGCCGCCTTCATGGCCATGAGCGCCCGTTCGGCATCACCGGCGCCGGAGAGAACAGACCAGCTTTGCGCAATGGAGTCAATCCGGCATTCGGGGTTAAGGATCGACCCGAGCGGCGAGCCGTCGTCGAAGTATGCGCGGCGGTACCACCCGCCGTCCCAGCCATGCTGCTCGATGTTCCGGCGCACCTGCGCCGCCTCTGCCTCGCAGCGTTCGGCAAAGGGTCGATCACCATGCATGCGGGCAATCTCGGCGAATTTCATGAGCACATCGTACAGGAAAAAGCCCAGCCAGACGCTTTCGCCTTTGCCGTCTTTCCCCACCATGTTCATGCCGTCGTTCCAGTCGCCTGAGCCGATGAGCGGCAGGCCGTGTTCGCCAAATCTCAGCCCCCTCTCGACCGCCCGGACGCAGTGATCGTAAAGACTGGCCGTTTCGCCAGACCCGCCGGGCAGATCGTAATACGAGTCCTCCTCCGCACTGACAGGGCGTCCCTTGATGAAGGGGATGGGCTCGTCCAACACTCCTGCGTCTCCTGTGCTGAGGACGTAGCGGCACGTTGCCAACGGCAGCCAGAGGTAATCATCCGAACAGTGCGTACGCACGCCGCGGCCCGATGAAGGATGCCACCAGTGCTGGACGTCCCCCTCCGGAAACTGACGGGCTGCGCTGCGGAGCAAGTGCTCGCGCAAAAGGTGCGGCTCGGCGTGGATGAGCGCCATCGCGTCCTGCAACTGGTCGCGGAAACCGAAGGCGCCTCCCGGCTGGTAGTATCCGGTCCGCGCCCACAGACGACACGCCAGGGTCTGGTACAAGAGCCAGCCGTTGGTCAGCACGTTGAGAGACGCATCCGGCGTTTCCACCTGAACCGTTCCGAGGGTGTGGCTCCAGTACTGCCATACTTCTTCCAGCGCCCGACGGGCCGCAGCAGCCCCCCGGAAGCGCTGAGCCAGGTTGCCGGCGTCATCGGCGCCTTGCCCTGTGCCGAGGGTGAAGACGATCTCACGTTCTTCCCCGTCCGCCAGCTCAAAAGCCACATGGATCGCTCCGCAGGGATCCATTGCGGCCCCTACCCTGCCGGAAAGCCTTGACCGAGCCATTGCGGCGGGACGAGCGAGCGTTCCGTTCCGCCCGAGGAATTCCGTCCTGTCGCCGCTTACGGTCCGGGCCGCATCGTCCACGTCGAAAAAGGCCACCCGGTCGGTGAATTCCGTGTTGTAGGGGTTCCGGGCGAAGAGCGCCCCGCTGCCGGGGTCAACTTCAGTGGCCACGTGCTGGGCCGATTTCGGCCTCAGGTCGCCCAGCACCCACTCCACGTATCCCGTGGCCGAAAGCCGCCGGGGTCGACCGCACTCGTTGCGCACTTTCAATACCGAGAACTTGACGGGTGCATCCAGGGCCACGTAAACCCACAGCTCGGAGCGTATGCCTCGCTCCGCGTGCTCGAAGACGCTGTAGCCGAAGCCGTGCCGGCTGACGTAGGGCTGCAGGCCACGGCTGGGCATCGGTGTGGGGGACCAGAAGTGGCCCCTCTCTTCGTCGCGCAGATAGAAGGCCTCTCCGCTGGAATCGCTCACGGGGTCGTTGTACCGGGGAGTGAGACGGAACTCGTGGGCATTCTCGCTCCAGGTGCAGGCCGGGCCGCTCTCCGAGATGATGGTTCCGAAGTGCGGGTTCGCCAGCACATTCACCCATGGCGCCGGCGTCACCTGCCCGGGCGTGGTCGTAATGACGTACTCGCGCCCATCGGGGGTGAAGCCTCCCAGCCCGTTGAAGAAGATCAGATCGTGGCGGGGCAATGCGGGGACCGCCAGGGGTTCGGCGCCGCGTATTCGGGTCGGTGCAAGGAGCGGCACGGCTGCCTGCCCAGGAGCGCGCCAGCTGATCTGGTCGGCCAGCGTTCCGCGTCTGTCGGTGAGGATGGCCCGGGCGACGGTCTGGAAAAGGATGCGGTCCTCGTTCGAAATCTGGTCTGCAGGCCTGACAAAGATGCCCCCGGGTCGATCGATGACGTTGGCTTCGAGGCCGGCGGCAATGAGCCCCATGATCTGTTCATTGAGGAGTTGCCGGTAGCCGGTGTGGTCTTCATTCCATATCACCAGGTCCACGGCCAGTCCTTTCAGTCGCCAGTACGCGTGGGCCTGAACGAGCTGGCGCACCAGCTCGATATGAGCCGGGTCGCCAATCCGCAGCAGCACAATCGGCAGGTCCCCGGAGATGGAGTAGCCCCACAGACCGGATTGTCCGCGACGGTTCTTGATGAGGAGGCCCGACTCCGCGCGCAGCGAGCAATTGGCATACACAACCGAGCCGGCCAGGCGTCCATAGAGTTGCGCGTCGCCCTCTGAGGCATTGAGTTGCCGCAAGACCACCTGGCTGTGCGACCACGCCAGATCGAAAACGCGATCCGCGAGGCGGCGATCCTGGTATTTGGCGACCAGGCCCAGGCAGGCGTCACGGGTTTCGCCGATGCCGGTGACGATATTGATCGTTGCCGATTGTTCCGGGTCGAGCGTGATACGATGGCGGATCGCGACAATCGGATCCAGCACGGAGCCCTCGCTGCCCGAGAGCGCGGCGGAAGCGCCCATCGCCTGCGGATCGGCGACCGTGTTTTCGCGGCCGATGAACTGCATGCGGTCGGTCTCATAGGAAATATCTTCGATGTCCGCCCCGTGCACGGCCATCAGGTGAAACATCCAGGGCGTGTGCTCTTCCAGGGAGCGGGGCCGGCGCGTGCAAAGAATCGCCCGCTGGGGGCGGAGGATCTCGGTTTGAACAAAGAGATTGCTGAACGCCGGATGCAATGCATCGGCGGCCGGCGAGGCCAGGACGACTTCCGCGTAACTCGTGACGTCGACGGCCCGGCGAGTGCGAGAGCGGTTGGTGAGGGTGATGCGGCGCAGTTCGATGTCATCCTCGGGCGAAACGGCAATCTCGGTATGGGTGTCAAAGCCCTGATCCCGGCGGCGAAACTCTGCGCGTCCTTCCGAAAAGATTGCTTCGTACTGGCCGGAGACCCTGAGTGTCGGCTGGTGCGCCGTTGACCAGAAAAGCCCGCTCGTGACGTCGCGGAGATAACAGAACGTACCCCAGTTATCGCAGGTGCTGTCTTCGCGCCAGCGCGTGACGGCGATGTCCTTCCAGCGGCTGTAGCCGCCGCCTGCGTTCGTGACCATCACATGGTATCTGCCGTTGGACAGCAACTGCACTTCCGGGATGGGGGTGTCGGGGCTCGTGTAGACGCGTATTGGCATCTCCTCGGCCTCATGCAATGCGGCATGTACCTCCGAAAGCTCGGCCGTCTGTGAATAGAAGGCCGTTACCTTTGGCACCCGCTCCTGGAGCAACAGCGTGGTGGCCTGGAATTGCGGATCCGACTCGAATCGCTTCTGCATCGGGCGGTCCAGGAGCACGTGGGCCAGGGAGAGGAAACTCATGCTCTCGTGATGGGCCATGAACGACCGGACCACGGCGCTCGACTGCCCGCGGGGCAGACGCGACGCTGTGTAGTCGATCGCTTCATAGAGTCCGTATTTCCCTTCCAGCCCTTCAGCGGCGAGTCGCTGCAGATTCAGGCACGCCTCCTGGGGGGCTACCGTCAGGGCAAGCGCCGAGGCATAGGGCGCAATGACCCAGTCATCGGCCAATCCCCGTTTGAGCCCCAGGCCGGGCACGCCAAACGCGCGGTACTGGTAATTGTGATGAACGTCGATCGTGTTGTAGCCGGATTCCGACATCCCCCACGGCAGCCCCCGGCCCCTCCCGTACTCGATCTGTCCCTGCACCGCCGCCTGGCAGGTCCGGTCGAGCAGCGTGTCTTCGTACGTCGGCATCACCAGGAGCGGCATGAGGTACTCGAACATTGAACCGCTCCACGAAAGGAGAACCGGCTCTCCCCCGGTGGTGGTCAGCAGGCGCCCCAGGGCAAACCAGCTCTCCTGGGGCAGCTTTCCCTGCGCAATGGCCACGAAACTGCACAATCTCGCCTCCGATGCCAACAGATCGTAGTAGCTCGCGTCCCGCCGGCGCTCATCCACGTTGTACCCGATCGCCAGCAGGCGACGCGCCTTGTCGAACAGGAAGTCATACTCCACGCGGGCCAGTTCGCCCGCTTGCAGCGCCAGGCGTTCGATTGCCGCAATCCGTCCTTTCGCGCGGTGGCTTGCCTCCGTGATGCGACGTTGAAGCTCGTTCAAGTATTCGTTTTCCTTGGCGGTTGCGTCTCTGCCGAGCCGAGCCTTGATGGCCGGCAGCCACTCCGTCTCGAGTCTTGCAAGTTCGCGCAGCGTTGGGATCTGATCAATGCCAAGAAAGTCGCCGAGTCGATCCTGAGTGGCCGGCAGCGATGTCCAGGGAGCGAGAAACGTCAGATCATCGAGAGCGCCCTGGCATTGCCGGGCGAAGGCTTGTGCCCACCACGTTGCCTGGCTCTCGGGATCCGCGTCGAGGCTGCCCGCCACTTCCGCGGCCGATGCCGCCAGCCGCTCGAGGTACCGCCGCGCCGCCGTGAGCGTCATGGGCCGTAAATCCAATGCGTACGCCAGATCCTCCTGAAGCGAAGCGAACCGGGCCGGTGCGGCTCCTCCCTCGGCGTCCATGAGAACCCCGAGTGTGTCGCAGAGCCCGTCAAAGCATCGCGCTCCAAGGATCTTGTGATCGGGAAGGGCGAGCAGGCCCGGCCGCAAGGTCAGCAGATGGCCTGCAAGGTTCCCGCTGTCCACCGATGAAATATAGAGAGGGGCCAGCGGTTTCAGAGACTCGGTGTCATACCAGTTGTAGAAGTGGCCCTGGTGGCGTTCCAGGGTTTCCATGGTGTGGAAGGCCTTTGCCGTGCGCTCGATGAGTTGACCGGTCGGAATGTAGCCGAAGTCGTACGCGGACAAATTGGCAAGAAGCGCAAGCCCCATGTTGGTCGGCGACGTGCGATGTGCAACCTTGGCAAGGGGATGTTCCTGATAATTGTCAGGCGGCAGCCAATGATCTTCCGGGCCGACGAAGGTTTCGAAGAACGCCCACGTCTTTCGCGAAATCTTTCTGAGAAAAACAATCTGGTCGGGAGCAAGCTTCGCTTCACGGCGAGCGAGCGGCTGGCTGAGCCACCAGGCGATCCAGGGGCAGGCAAGCCAGAGGCCCAGTATGGGCCCTGCCACACACAGTGCGACCGGCCTCGAAAGTGCCAGATAAATTACCGTCAGGGCGGCAAGGGAGGGGGTGACCCACATCTTCCGATAGGAGGCGGCCAGATCCGTGCGGCTGTTGCGATCCGGGTTGCCCGACGGATTCCATTCCAGAAGCCCCCTCTTGATGATCAGCCGCCAGACCGTGCGCAGGATCGCATCCAGACTGAAGAGCGCCTCGTAGGGGAGACAGGCGAGCGTAAATGCCGCCTGGGCGGTCTGGCGGCCGGCCGAGCGTACCGCGGCGGCGAGATGCTGCCGCAGCAGCACATCTTCCGGCTTTTGAAACAGCTCCAGTAAAGAGGCCATCCAGGGAGGGATCAAGATGGTTCCGATCGCTGCCAGGGTCCATAACCAGGGCGGCGACAGGGCCGTCCAGCCCAGCAGCAACAGCAGCGTCAGAGCCGCAGGCACGAGACTGCGGCGAAGATTGTCGAAGATCTTCCAGCGCGACAGCCCGGAGAGCGGATTCTTCCTGCGGCCTGTGGGGCCGGGAACGCCCGGCAACAGCCAGCGGGCAATTTGCCAGTCCCCGCGAATCCAGCGTTGCCGGCGGCTCACGTCCGCGCTGTAGCGGGAGGGATGTTCCTCGTATAACTGCACATCGCTCAAAAGTCCCGCCCGTGCATAGCACCCTTCGATCAGATCGTGGCTCAAGATCCGATTCTCGGGGAAGCGTCCCCCGAGGGCATGCTCGAAGGCATCCACTTCGTAGATGCCCTTGCCGATGAAGGAGCCTTCTTCGAAGAGATCCTGGTAAACATCGGAGACAACGCGGGTATAGGGATCGATGCCTGCATCGCTTCCCCACATGTGGGCATACCGTGAACGGTTCGTGCCGGGCAGGCTCACGGCCACCCGTGGCTGAAGGATCCCGTACCCGGCACCGACACGTTGCTTGTCCTCGTCGTACTGCGGACGATTCAGCGGGTGCGCCATGGCCCCTGCAAGCTGCCGCGCCGCATCGCGCGGAAGCTGCGTATCCGTGTCAAGCGTGATGATGTACTTTACCTTCGATAAGGCTTCCGTCTTGCCGACGATGAGCGAGAAGCACTCTCGTGAGCCGCCGCGGAGATAGGAGTTCAGCTCCGCAAGTTTTCCCCGCTTGCGCTCGTAACCCATCCAGATACGTTCCCTTGGATTGAAGCGGCGCGGACGATGGAAAAGAAAGAACGTGTCGCCCTTTGACGTTCTGTACTTTTCGTTCAGCTCTTCTATTCTCTGCCGGGCCAGCAATAACAGGGGCTCGTCATCGGGCAGTTTTTCCTCGCCGGCGTCCCGAAAATCGGTGAGCAAACCAAAAAGAAGGTTTTCGTCCCTGTTTGCCAGGAACCTGACTTCCAGAGCATTCATCAGATGCTCGACATTTTCCGTACCCGTGATCATCGTGGGGACTACCACCAGGGCAGACGATTCCGGGGGGATTCCTTCGGAGAAGTCCATTCGAGGGAGCGGACGGGGCGTCACAAGGAGCGTCGCAAGCCAGTTCGCCAGGGATACGGCTAACTGGCTGATACCGAGAAAGGAGAGCATTCCCAGAAGCCACAGCGACGGGCCGCGCAATCCATGGGAATGAGCCTCTCCAAGCAAACACCCGGTAAGGATCGCCGTGATCAGGCCGATTGTGCCGAGATAAAAGAGCAACGGAAACCGGCGGGTTGCCTTTTTGACGGCCTCGGGGAAAGACAGGCGCACTCCGGCAATCCCTTCGAGCCCGGCCAACCCCTTGTCGATGAGGTAGAAGCCGACATGTTTCGCTCGATCGTCGCCGTCTCCCTTGCCCCCGCCCGCCGTGGCAAGGCGGATCGCTTCGCGCGCCACCTCGTTTTCGGATAATAGGCTGTTCTTTGCGATCTGCTCGACAACGTGACGGTATCGATCACGGGTGGCGAAATCCATCTTGCCGTAGACGCCCCCGGGATCCTCGCGCAGCGCCTGCTCGACAACGCTCATCGCCTCGACGAACTGGCGCCAATCCATGGCGCCCAGGAAACGGAGGCTGCCGATGCTGTTGCTGATGGAAAGCTGTTCTGCCGCTTGTTGCTGGTTCTCCGACTGCACCAATTGTTCAATCGTCTGGCCTGACTCGGCGAGCTGCTGCTCAATCCAGGTAAGCGGCAATGCAAGTGCGGGACCCTGCCCCTGCAGGCGGCGTGTAAACTCCGCAACAAAGGCGCTCACCAGGGGAGGCTTTGAGCGCGCCATGTCGGCAACGACCAGGATTAAATCCTTGGGGTTCTTCCCGGCGGTCTCGATAATCTGGTCCGCCCAATAATCGGCATGGTTCCGGGCGATTCTGTCGGCGGCAATCCGCGTTGAAATGCGCCGGAGATTCTCGATGAGCGCAAGCCGCAGCATGATCGGGATGGCCCACAATTCGCCCAGCTTCAGCACGGTAACCGTCTGATAGGCCGCGATGAAACTGCTCAGACCCTCGGGATCCACCCTGCCATCGCCGTGCGAGATCGTTTCCAGCGCGATGTCGTACACACGGGGAAGCCCCGATGACGGACCCTCTTTCAAGCGCGGCAGTTCTCTGCTGTAGCCCTTGGGCAGGTGTCTCCTGGCCATGCGAATCTGTTCTTCGATGAGATAAAAGTTGTCGAGGAGCCATTCCCCTGCCGGTGTAATCCTCCGATTTCCTTTTACGGCCTCTGTGAGCAGGTCTCGAACTTCATGGAGGACGTCTTCATTCTCACCCAGCCGTGTCAGCAGTTGTTCAGGGACAGGGGCTTTGCTCAATATGTGGGTGCCGGCAAGGGCCTTGCCGTGCTGCTCCATCTGGGAGGCGCTGAACAACTCCGATCGGAGCGGCGGTTCATCACCAGCGCGCTTTTGCGCCAGGCTGCTTCCACGGAGGCGAGCCCGCAAATGGGGCAGGCTCCCGATCATGGTCTTTTTGAGGGACGTCAAGTCAGAGAACTCCTTGTTTGGTACGAAAATGTAAACCAACCGGATTGCAGCTATGGTAGCTTCTTGGACTCCCTCTTCTCCGCTATCGCCGGCAAGATTGTGAGGTGGGGATATTGAGGTAGGGATAGTTAGAACATTTCGAATAGTTTAAATCTTTACCGTGTGAGTTACCAGCTTTATATTGCTCACCAAATTCCCTGTGTGTCTATGAAACGGGGGGTAAGTGCCAAATATCTGGGTAAAAGGGCAAAGTGGATGCCGAAGTACCCGGCAAGCGCATCAAGTAGCGCCTCGTCTATACTGGACAGGACAAGATATGCCCTTGAAGGCATTCGGACAGAAGAATATCGAACCGGCGCTTTTATGCAAAGCCATGGAGCAGCGCCGAACGAGGAAGAGGCCGTACAGGGGTGCAGGAAGTACGTGAGTGGTAATAACTCATCTCAACTTTTAATCCGTTGGTCAGGAGTTCACATCTCCCGCGGCCCACCAATATAATCAAGGGTTTAGCCACTCATGGCTAGCCCCTTTTCATTTCCTGTCTGCATTTGTCTTCATTTGAATGAAGTCTGCTGTCATAGTCGGATTCCCTGGTGCCTCTTCCAATTCAACGTGTCCCGCAACAATGGCATCGTAAAAGTCCAGTTTCGATCCCCTGAAATAATAGGTACTGATTGAATCCTGGTTCGACCCGACAGTGAAAATTAGAGGATATGGCTCAACGCCAACGCCGAGATCCGGATCGGCTATATGGACACCAGCCTTTGCCAGGACGAAATCCCGAACCGTCCATGAAGTGAAATCGAACGTGGCCGCCCGAACTCGCCAAAGGCCCGTTGCGCGATAATCTGCACCATAGAGGGCAAGGATCGCATCCCGCTCGGGAATATAGGCAAGGTAAGGGTTTCCGGCATCGTTGATGACCACCGGTTCGAGGTTTATGTTGAAGTCGAGATCGGGGAAGTCTGCCCACGTGTACCTCAAATGGAAGGTCTCGTCGGCCTTTCCTTCTACGAGCATGTGCCAGCGGCTTCCCTTGACTGCCACACCAACGTTGAAATACTCACCCTGAAGTATCGGCTTGCCATCATTCAGCACTCCAGGGCTCGTGGGCACATTTACGTCATATAGATAGTAGGCGTTCCCGTGGCGCTGGATGAGGTACCGGTTTCCCTCATGCTCTACCTGGTAGGGAAACAACGAGTTCTCCATGATCGGGTTGCCCTGATCCTTGTCGAATCGAACCCCGTCAAGACTTGTGGCATGTCCCAGCAGATATCCTGTGTATCGGTATAAGCGGTGGTAGGTCACGCCATCATAGTGATCCGTTTGTTCGGCTACATGAGGGCCGCAACACGCAAGGATCCATGGAATGCATAAAAGATAAATGAACAATGCGGCCAGTTTAATCAATTTCCTCATGCCCCCAGCCCCTCGCAATGATTCCCTGGATTTATTGAGGCCCGGGCCGGAGAGGACACCGGCTTTTCCGGTGTGCATTCCCTGGAGCCTCAATCGTCCAGCCTCTCCAAAATGTCTCCAGGCTGAATGATAAAAACACGATAAGGCAGTCCGTAATATTTTTCCATAATTCATTCATGTTGTTCTGTCCTGTTTTACCTCCTTGGAGTGAAATCTCCTGCGGCCCGCCAGAAAACAAAATGGGGTTCCGAATTGCTTCGGAACCCCATCCTTATCTTATCGGTTACCCGATATGACTGCCTACTTGATCACTGCTGCGCCGGCACTGGCCACTTGGCCATCCTGAACGGACGAGCCGCCGGAGACGCCGATGGCGCCGATGATCTTGCCGCCCTCGATGATGGGCACGCCGCCCTCGATGGCGCTGACGCCGTCCAGGGTCAGGTACGTTACGTTCGCCTTGACGGCATTCTCGAGGGCCAGGGTGGAACGCTTGTACATGACGGATGCCTTGGCCTTGTGGATCGCCACATCGTTGCTTCCCCACTGGACCACGTCAAAGCGCTCCAGGTAAACAAGCTGTCCGCCCGTGTCCGCAATGGCGATGACCACGTTGATTTTCAACTCCTTCGCCTTTGCCGCCGCTGCCGCCGCCACTTTCTTCGCCTTCTCGAGGCTGACGTTCGGGCCATAGGGGTTGGGCATCTGCTGGGCAAATGCCGAGCCGGCGATGAAGAGGGCTACAACACAAAGTACCGCTGCTAACTTCAGAGAACGCATTAAACTTCCTCCTTGGTCCTTCAAGAATTCCCTTTCGGGGTCGCTGTAGACTATAAGAAAGCCGCCGACGGTTGTCAACGGATTTCGACACGCGCAATGCCCTGAAATGCAGTCCCTGAGCCTATTTCATAAATGACATAACCGCGGGATATGCACCTTGCATCCCTGAGTTCCGAGGATATGTCGGCATGATTGCTGCAACCTTGCCGATTCGGCAGGAACTATGATAGAGAAGTTCACGGATTTCGTGACATTTATGCAGAGACTTGCTGCTGGCACCAAGCATCGATACTTCCTTTGTCGCTGAAAGGGTTACCATGACGAACTCGTCGCCCGATATCCGAAAGCGGTTCGGCCTCCCGGGCTTTCTGATCATTCTGTGCACCTTTTTTCTGGCCTCCTGCGCGGCCCAGTACCCCCTGAATCCGAAGGCGGATAAGATCGAACGGGAAGCCCCTTACCGGGCGAAGCTCACGGACAGGGACCGCTCCCACGAGACGCTCCTCATCCTCGCCTTCTCCGGCGGCGGGACCCGCGCGGCATCGCTGTCCTACGGCATCCTGGAGGCCCTCGACCTGGTTGAGGTTCCGGCGCCTCCCGCAAAGCAAGGCAAGAGGCACACGCTGCTCGACGAAGTGGATATGATCTCCGGCGTGTCGGGCGGCAGCTTCACAGCCTCCTATTACGGATTGCATGGGCGCGAGATCTTCAATGATTTCCGGACCGAGTTTCTCTATGGCGACTTCCAGGGCTCCATGCTCTGGGGTCTGGCCAACCCCGTCAACTGGGTCCGGCTCTGGTCCCCACGCTACGGCCGCAGCGACATGGCGCAGGAGTATTACGACAACAAGCTCTTCAAAGGCGCCACCCTGGGGGACATCGCGAAAAAACCCGATGGTCCGGTCACGGTCATCCTCGCCACGGAGGCAAGCGAGGGGGTCAGCTTTGCCTTCACGCCGAGCCAGTTTGCCCTGATCTGCTCCGATTTCGACCAATTCCCCGTCGCACGGGCCGTGGCCGCGTCGGCGGCATTCCCGGGCGCGCTGTCGCCCGTTGTCCTTAAAAACTATGCAGGACAGTGCAGCATCAAGGTCCCGAGCTGGATCGAAAAGGCCCTGACCAAGCCGGACCTATCGAGCCGCACCTACCACAATGCCCTGAGAATGAATACCTATCTCAATGCCAAAACCAAGCCTTACGTTTACCTCATCGACGGGGGCGTCTCGGACAACCTCGGGATCCGGGGCATCCTGGAATCCCTGATCGCCCGGGGCGGCATACGCGAATCGCTGAAGAGCATGGGGCTCGAAAAGACGCGGCGGGTGGCCATCGTCATCGTCGACGCAAAGACCGAGGAGAAGGCACGCTGGCAACTCCTCGACGAGGTCCCCGGCATCGGGACCATCCTGGGTGCCTCTTCCACCATCATGATCAACAAGTACAACTTCGAGACGATCGAACTTCTGCACCATGTGGCGAAGGAGTGGGCCTACGACGACCGGATGCACGGCGAGAAGCCCATCGAATACTACATATCCCACGTGGCCTTCGACGCCCTGCCGGACGGGAAGGAGCGTGACTACTTCAACACGATCCCCACGAGCCTCTACCTCGAGCCCGAGCAGGTGGACCGGCTCCGGGACGTGGCGGCGAGGCTTTTGTACACGGACAGGGATTTCCGGAGGTTTGTGAAAGACCTCGGGGGAAGGATGCCGGAGGTGAAGGCAACGACGGCACCGCCGATGAAAGCGGGAGAGTCCGGCGGACCGGCCGACGAGGGAGACCAGGCCCTGATGGAGCTGGGGGTGGAGCCGTGAGAAAAGGCTGTAAACGAGGAAATTGCGCCAAGACCTTGAACGATCACCAATCTTGAAAAGATTCAATGATGACTGCGGTGATATTTCAAGGCAAAAAGAAAGGCCGGGGCTAACA